>Ga0302326_10001705_pt1 | contig 55177 bp, 48 predicted proteins | sample Palsa_T0_3_FD_202264 | JGI IMG/M metagenome (GOLD analysis project Ga0302326, IMG submission 202264) | Peat permafrost microbial communities from Stordalen Mire near Abisko, Sweden - Palsa_T0_3 | ecosystem: Environmental > Terrestrial > Soil > Palsa > Peat permafrost | place: Sweden: Abisko...
TTTCCTCGCCGCGCCGCCGCCGCCCGAGGAACTCTACTGGCGTGGGCCGGTGTTCAATGATTTCAACGGCCGGAAATGGTACGGCTCGCTGTCCGCTTCGCGAAAGGATCCGCAGCTTGTGCTGAATGGTCCGGCGTATCGCTACGTCGTGAGCCTGGAGCCGCATCAGCATGTGTGGATATTCACGCTCGATTGGCTGAAAGAATCGAACCTGCCGCGCGCCTTCCTCACGGCGGACCATACGCTGGTGAGTCCGTTCGCCGTATCCCGTCCCGTCGATGTCGCCGCCACATCGTATCCGCACGCCAACTTCCTCGATCCGTTGTCCGAGAGATTGCGGCAGCGGGAACTCGATCTGCCGAGAGGCGCCAACCCGCGCACGCGGCAGCTCTCGCAGCGCCTGCGCGCCGAGCATCCCAACGACATGGAGTTCGTGGGCGCCGTGCTGCAGATGTTCGCGCAACAACCCTACTACTACACATTGACGCCGCCAAAACTCGCCGACGACTCCGTGGACCAGTTTCTGTTCGACACCAAGCGCGGATTTTGCGGTCACTACGCCTCGGCGTTTGCCGTCCTGATGCGCGCCGCCGGAATACCGGCGCGCGTCGTCACCGGCTACCAGGGCGGCACGTTCAATCGCTTCTCGGATTACTGGATCCTGCGCCAGAGCAATGCGCACGCATGGGATGAAATCTGGATCGATGGGCGCGGCTGGATTCGCATCGATCCCACCGCGTCGATCGCGCCGCAACGCGTCGAACGCGATGTCGCCGATTCGGTGAGCGCCGATACCGCCACCGTGAGCCACTGGCGCGGACATTCACGCTGGCTGGCGGATGCGCGTTTGCGCCTCGACGCGCTCAGCGAGCTGTGGCGCGAACGGGTCCTGACCTTCAATCAGGATTCTCAGGATCGTCTGCTGGAAATGCTGCACATTCCGGATCCCGACGGCGAGAAGCTGGTGATGGTGCTCGCGGCCGCCTTAGGTTGCGTCCTGGTGTGGCTGACGTGGCAGGTGCGGCGCGAACTTGATGCGCACTCTCCGGATCCGGCCGTTCGCAGCTATGCACGGCTCTGCACGAAGCTTGCCGCCGCGGGAATTCCGCGCCGAGCTCATGAAGGACCCGAAAGCTACGCCGAGCGCGTTGCGGGGCTGCGCCCCGATCTTGCGGTGCAGGTGGAAATGCTATGCCGTTACTATTCGAATTTGCGCTTTGCGCCGCCAGCGGGTCTTAGCGTGGCGCAGTTCCGCGCCCAGGTGCGCGGTTTCCGGCCGAGCCGATCCCCCCGCTGATCGGGATCCGGCGTGACGGCCGGATCGAGCATCAGGCGGCGAGATTTTCCCGGGTCTCGAGAAATTTTATTTCCGGCCAGCGCTCCTCGGTGAGCCCGAGATTGACGCGGGTCGGCGCCAGATACACCAGCTCGCCTGCGTGATCGACGGCCAGATTGTCATGCGCCTTCGCCCTGAACTCGGACAGACGCTTTTCATCCCGCAAATTCACCCAGCGTGCCGCCGCCACGTTGATCGGCTCGAACACGCATTGCACGCTGTATTCATCCTGCAGCCGAAATGCCACCACCTCGAACTGCAGTTGGCCGATGGCGCCGAGTATCAAATCATTGTTGCGTAGCGGTTTGAACAGCTGGGTGGCGCCCTCCTCGCACAGCTGCGACAGGCCTTTCTGCAAGGCCTTCATGCGCAGCGGATCCTTGAGCACGGCGCGGCGGAATATTTCCGGCGCGAAATTCGGCACGCCCGTGAAGGTAAGCTCCTCACCCTCGGTGAAGGTATCTCCGATGTTGATCGTGCCATGGTTGTGCAGGCCGATGATGTCCCCCGCGAATGCCTCCTCCGCCTGGCTGCGGTCCGCCGCCATGAATGTCAGCGCGTCGGCGACGCGCACGTCCTTGTGGGTACGCACATGGTGCATGCGCATCCCGCGGCTGTATCTGCCGGAGCAGAGGCGCATGAAGGCGATGCGGTCGCGGTGGCCGGGGTCCATGTTGGCTTGGATCTTGAACACGAACCCGGTGAGCTTCGCTTCGCCGGGGTCCACCGAACGCTGCAGCGTCGGGCGCGGCAGCGGCGCGGGAGCATGCGTGACGAACGCCGACAGCAATTCGCGCACGCCGAAGTTGTTGACCGCCGATCCGAAGAAGACCGGCGTTTGCTTGGCCGCCAGGTAGCGTTGCAGGTCGAAACTCGGACTCGCACCCCGCACCAGCTCGACTTCCTCCAGAAACTGGGCGTAGCGATCCTTTAAGAATTCCCGCGCGGCATCGCTTAAGATTCCGTCGATGGTTTCATGGCTGCCGATACGGCCCTTCTCCACCGGCACGTACACGTAAATCCGATCCTCGATCAGATGGTAGACGCCGAGCAGATCCCGGCCCATGCCGATCGGCCAGGTGATCGGCGTGCATTGGATCTTCAACACGCTCTCGATCTCGTCCAAGAGTTCGATCGGCGCGCGCCCGTCGCGGTCCAATTTATTGACGAACGTCATGATGGGCGTATCGCGCAGCCGGCACACGTCCATCAGTTTGATGGTCCGCTCCTCCACGCCCTTGGCGCAGTCGATGACCATGAGCGCCGAATCGACCGCGGTCAGCGTACGGTAAGTGTCTTCGGAAAAATCCTCATGCCCCGGGGTATCGAGCAAATTGACGATTCGACCCTCGAAGGGAAACTGCATCACCGATGAAGTCACCGAGATGCCGCGCTGCTGCTCGAGCCGCATCCAATCGGAGGTGGCATGCCGCGTCGCCTTGCGCCCCTTGACGGTGCCCGCCATCTGGATGGCGCCGCCGAACAGCAGCAACTTCTCCGTCAAGGTGGTTTTGCCGGCGTCCGGATGCGAAATGATCGCGAATGTCCGTCGACGGTTGATTTCATTGGATATTTCTGACTCAAATCCCGACACAATCCTGGCCCCTGATCCGTAACTACCTGATTACACTATAACCTAGAGCCGCCGCCCCGCAGGTCCCGCGCGGGCTGCCGCGAGCGCATCGCTAGTTTTTGACTTCCCTTGTCACATCGCCCCTTTGTCACATCGCTGGCTCCCCGATCGTCTTAGTCAGAGAGTCCGTCGCCTGGAGAAATATGTTCAAAAGAGTTGCGGCCGGGATCCTCGGCGCGTTGAACGTGCTTCTCGGGCGCGAAGTGCATGGCAGGCTCTTGGGAGCGTTCATGAAGGCCCTGAACGACGGCGATGCGACGCTGCTCAAGATGCTGCTTCGTGAAGACGCAATTTACATCAATGACAGTGGCGGGCACCGACCTGCCGCGTCTCGACCCGTGTGCGGAGCAAGGCGCATCATACGTCTGCTTACCGGACTGGCGCGGCGCTACCAGCAGCCCGAGGACTCCGTATCGGCGATGCCGGCGCTGGTCAATGGAAGCGACGCGCTGCTTGTCTACCTGAACGGCGGGCTGGTCCAGATGTGGACAGTATCAACCGATGGCGTGCATATCATGGCGGTGTACGTCGTGAGCAACCCGGAGAAGCTTGCAAGACTGGCTTAATGCGACGGGAATCCCAGCCTAAGCGGTGGAGCTGACCGCTTGGCTGGTTAAGGACCGGCGCCTCTGTGGCGGTGAACGCAACGACCATCCATTTTCCACTTCGCCTGGCGTAAACCTTCATGAACTGCCACCTGTCCTCACGAAGTGAGCCGCCGAGGGTCCGTGACCGAAATAGGTTCCCGCTAACAATGGCTGTCTCTCCTAAGCTTCGTATCTTTACGTCGGTGGTCTCATAGCGCGAGAATTTCATGCGGCCGGTTTTTACAAACGATAAGGCGTCCGCCTTAGCCCAGGCAGGAAGAAATAGAAGCGAGAGAATCGCAGCCACTAAAGCTATCAAAGTAATTTTAGGCATGAAGTGGCGCCTCTCCCCAGGACTCGTCCATGATCGGCGTTCGCTACCGCAGCCGACAAGCGTCTGCTTTAACGAAGCTCGAACTGCTGCATCATGTTGTCATGGATCGCGTCTCTTGAAGGCGATGGCCCCAACCCAGTGTTGCGATAATAGAGCGCCTTCAAGAAGGCTAGATCGCCGGCGGTTATCGCCGTCGGCTTTTCACGTGCGCCGCAGCTCGATGACATCAAGTCCAGAATGCTCGGCAGTGGATCGCAATTATCCGGCGATTGCACCACTGACAAGGTCAACATCGATAAGTAGTCAGAGATCGTACCGATGGTGGCGCCGGCAACCTTGGTGGTGTCGACGACCAGGATGACGATGCCGATGCCGATGCCGCTGCCGCTACCGCCGCCCAAACGCGTTCCCATGCTGTCGCTGTTGACGTAATTCTGGGTGACCTGCGGCCAAACAGGCAGAGCATCGAGCCGCAATAATGACACCTCAGTATTCAAGACGGTGGCGCCGCCCCTTGTCGTCAGGTACCAGCCCTGGATCGCATGATCGCTTCTAAATGCAATCAGATCCCTCATCCCCCCGGAATATTTGTTGCGAAAGTAAACCGTGGCCCACTTTTTCACGTCATCCATTTTTTGCTGGGGATTGTTCGTGAACAGTATCTGCACATTGGCCTTGCATTGCGGGTCATTCTGCACGGGTGCGCCAACATACGTTGCCAAAGCACGAAGTCGCGCCGTGACGAAGGCGTTGTATCCCGGGCTGAGACCGACGGTTTGCGGGCATATGCTTTGCATGCCTCCACGCCAACGCGCAAGGTTGCCCGCCGTAGGGGTATTGATGTAGTGCACCGTGGCGTGGTGCAGGACGAATTGACTCAGGCTATCCCCGGCCAATTCTTGATCGGTAGGCGGTCGCGGCGCCGTCACGGTGACATCCGGAGTCTCTGCCGATGGGCTTGCATTTGCGTTGGGGTCGGGCTGCGCCGGTTTGGCCGCAGGCGTTATAGCCGCGTCGACAGATCCGCCCGCATGTAGGTCCTCTGCGCGCGCAATGGTAAGCCATGCAATCATTACCACAATCGCGGGGAGTAGCATCGGCGAAACAATACGTTTACTTCCGGATGCCATCGCCAGCTCGCGACCGAAGAAGTATTCCGTGGGCGCCTTGATCCACCATTTCAAGTGCATATATTTGCTCCAATGGCCCGCGACCTCCCAGTGGATTGCAGCCGTGTACAAGATACGTTCGAGGGCGGAAAAGCGGAACCTGCCTAGGCTATTTGACTTCGGGCCGCAGGATTATGCGCAGCACCGCCGCATCCTCGCGGCCCACAGTGGCCTGGTAGTAGCCGCGCCGCACGCCGACCTGTTCGAAGCCCATGGAATGATAGAGGCGCGACGCCGCGGTGTTGGAGGGCCTGACCTCGAGGAACGCCTCCTGCATTCCCGCAGCCCGCGCCCGGTCCATCAAATACACCAGCATTTTACGTGCGTACCCGCGGCCGCGATATTCCTCGCGAATGCAGACGTTCAGGATATGCGCCTCGCCCGCGCCCACCGACATGATGCCGTACCCGCCCATGTCGCCGCCCGCATCGACGACCCGGCAAACGTAGCCGACGCGCAGGCAATCGCGGAAAATGCCTTCGCTCCATGGGAATTGATAGGCCGACCGCTCGATGGTGACCACCATGGGAATGTCCAGTTCGTTCATGGGTCTGATCGCGACCAATGCGTAATCGAGTTCGCGTTTGACGCTAGACACGCGCGCAGACCTCACGGGCGAATTTCAGATCTTCCCACGCCTTGCGCTTGTCCGCCGGCGTGCGCAGCAAATATGCGGGATGATACGTGGCGATCAAGGGGACTTGCGAGTGTCCAAAGCGATGCGCCTTGAGCCGCAGGCGGCCCAGCGGGGAGTCGGTGCGCAAGAGATTCTGCGCCGCGATGCGCCCCACGGCCAGCAAGATCTTGGGCCTCAGCAGAGCGATTTGCTGCTCCAGGTAAGGCAGACACTCGGCCGCTTCGGAGGCGGCCGGATCACGGTTGCCGGGAGGCCGGCATTTGAGCACGTTGGCGATATACACCTGTTCGCGCGCCAGTCCGACCGCCCGCAGCATGGAATTGAGCAGCTGCCCCGCCCGGCCGACGAACGGCTCGCCGCGCGCGTCTTCCTCGGCGCCTGGCGCCTCCCCGACGATGAGCCATTGCGCTTGCCGGGAGCCGACACCGAACACGGTTTGCGTTCGCGTGGCGTGCAGTGGGCAGCGCATACAGGCCGCAACCCGGGCCTCGAGCTGCGGCCAATCGACGCCCCGCTCGCGCTCCGCTGCGCTGGCTGCGCCGGCTGCGGACACCCGAGCCGCCGGGGGCACCAGATCGGCTGGCGCCGGATTGGTTGGGGGCGCCAGATTGGCTGGGGGCACTGGATCTGCCGGCGCGGACACGGCTCCCGCCCGCAGTTGGATCGGTGCCGCGATTGTCTCGCGCTTCACCCAGGTTTCGATTCCGATGGCGTGCAGATATTCCTTGCGCAAAGCCCTATTCATGCGCGTGCACCACGGGCCGATTGCGCCGGCGCAGCTTGCGATACACCCACAACAGGGGTGCCGAGGCGGCGTAGCTGCCGAATATCACCAGCAAGGTGATCGGTGGATGCAAGAAGATGAGCACGAAAGCCAGGGGCACGAACACGATGTAGGTGAACCGGACTTTGGCGCCGGGGCTTGCATATTTGAAGCTGTTGAATGGGAAACGGCTGATCATCAGCGCGCCCGCCGCCGCTGTGGCCAGGAAGGCCAATATCAGTCCGGGCAGACCGACGTCGGTCCGATCGCTTGCGAGCCAGATCAAGGCCGCGACGATGGCCGCCGCCGATGGGCTGGGCAGACCTTCGAAGTAGTGTTTATCCTGGGTGGCGGGACGAGAATTGAAGCGTGCCAGGCGCAATGCAGCGGCGGCGGCGTAAAAGAAGCATACCAGCCATCCGACACGGCGCCACAGCGGACCATATTCGGCAACTCGGGCGACGCCCCATTGATAGGTGACTATGGCGGGCGCCAGCCCGAATGACACCATGTCGGACAAGCTGTCGTATTCCTTGCCAAAAGCGCTTTCAGTATGCGTCCAGCGAGCGACCCGCCCGTCGAATCCGTCGAAGATCATGGCGACGAAAACCGCGATGCCTGCATAGGCGAATTTCTGATCGATCGCTGCCACGACTGCGTAGAAGCCGGCAAACAGCGCTCCGGTGGTGAGCAGGTTCGGCAGCCAGTACACGCCGCGCTTGCGCGCTTGTGAGTCGTCTTCGTCGCCCATTGGCCGCATGATACCAGGGGGGCTACTGTAAGATATGCGGCTATGCGCCTGTCCCAATTCCCCATATCGACACTGAAAGAGGTGCCCTCGGAGGCCGAGGTCATCAGCCACCAGCTCATGCTGCGAGCCGGCATGATCCGCCGGGTCGCCGCCGGCCTCTATGTCTGGCTGCCGATGGGCCTGCGCGTTCTGCGCAATGTGGAGCGGATCGTGCGCGAGGAGATGAACCGCGCCGGCGCTTTCGAGCTGCTCATGCCGACAGTTCAGCCCGCCGAGTTATGGAAAGAATCGGGGCGGTGGACCAAGTACGGGCCCGAACTGCTGCGCTTCAAGGACCGCCATGAGCGCGAGTTTGTCTACGGCCCCACGCACGAGGAGATCATCACAGACATCGCGCGGCGCGAGCTGCGCAGCTACAAGCAACTGCCGGTGAACTTCTACCAGATTCAATTCAAGTTCCGCGATGAGATCCGCCCCCGTTTCGGCGTCATGCGCGCACGCGAGTTCATCATGAAGGATGCCTACTCCTTCCATACCGACGCGGCGAGCCTGGCGGAGGGCTATCGGCTCATGTACGACGCATACACACGCGTCTTCACGCGGATGGGCTTGAAGTTTCGGGCCGTCCAAGCCGACGGCGGCAGCATCGGCGGCGACACCACCCAGGAGTTCCACGTTCTGGCGGATTCGGGCGAGGATGCGATCGCGTTCTCGGACGGCGACGATTACGCGGCCAATTTGGAGACCGCAGCCACGCTGCCTGCCGCCACGCCGCGGCGCGCGGCCACGGAACCTCTGGCCAAGGTGGCTACGCCGAACGCCCGCACCATCGCCGAGTTGAGCGCGCAGCTTGGCGTGAGCGCCTCGCAATGTGTGAAGACATTGTTGGTCGAGGGCAGCGAGGACGACATGGTGGCGCTGGTGATCCGCGGCGATCACGAACTCAATGCCGTGAAGTCCCAGAAGCTTGCGGGCGTCGCCAATCCTCTGCGCATGGCCGGCGCCGATCGGGTGCGCACGGCAACGGGCACCGAGCCGGGTTTTTTGGGACCCATAGGCTTCCGAGGCAAGGTTTTCGTCGATCACGCGGCGGCTCATATGGCCGATTTCGTCTGCGGTGCGAACGAAAAAGACATGCATTTTCGCGGCGTGAATTGGGGCCGGGATCTGCCCGAACCGAAGTCGGTGGACATTCGCAACGCCCAGGCCGGCGACCCCAGCCCGAGCGGGCATGGCAGCCTGCAGCTCGCCCGCGGCATCGAGGTCGGGCACATATTCCAATTGGGCTGCCAATACAGCGAGGCCATGAACGCCAGTGTTCTGGATGAGCAGGGCAAGGCGCTGACCATGTTCATGGGGTGCTACGGCATCGGCATCACGCGGGTGGTGGCGGCCGCCATCGAGCAGAATCATGATGCCAGCGGCATCATCTGGCCGCAGTCGCTTGCCCCGTTTCAGGTGGTGTTGGTGCCGATCAACTACCAGAAGTCGGCGCGCGTGCAGGAGACGGCGGACGCCTTGTACCAGGCCTTTAACGCCGCGGGCATCGACGTCCTGCTGGATGATCGTGACGCGCGTCCCGGCGTCAAATTCGCGGATTCCGAGTTGCTGGGCATCCCGCATCGATTGGTGATCGGTGAACGCACGCTGAACGCGGGCAAGCTCGAATATCGGCATCGGCGCGAGATGGATTCCACCGAGATCCCAGCCGAGGACCCAGTGGCCTTCATTAGACATAAGTTGAACGGCTGAGCTCAGGATGCGGCTCGCGGTGGTGGTTTCGCTCGTAGGTTGGCTGGCTCTGGCGGGCTCCGCACGGGCAGATCAACAGCGCGATCCGCAACTCAAGGCGCTGCTGCAGCAGGTGATCGAGAGCAGCGCCTGCTTTACGGCCAAGTACGACGCCGAGGTCTGGTACAAGACCATGGAGCCGCGGTTGGTGAAATTCCTGCCCACGCACGAGGCGCGCGTCGAGATCCTGGACCAGGTTTATTGCGAGGCGAAGCGCGATCCGACGTTGGAACTGCCGCCGGATCTGGTGCTGGCGCTGATGGAGGTCGAGAGCCGCTTCGACCGCTGGGCTGTCTCATCCGCAGGCGCGGTCGGGCTCATGCAGGTGATGCCCTTCTGGCCGCGTCAGCTGGGCGTCCAAAATCAACTCGTCAAGGTCGCGCCCAACATCCGCATGGGATGCGAGATCCTGCGCTACTACCTGCGCGTCGAGCATCACGACTGGGTGCGCGCGCTGGCACGCTATAACGGCAGCGTGGGCCGCAATACCTACCCGGCGCTGGTGATGGAGCGCTGGCAGCGCGTCTGGCGGTTCTAGCGAACCTGGAAATTCGTCGGCAACTGCTCGAGAGCGGCCGGATCTGGCGCCACTTCTTGGACCGAGTCGACCCGCGCCTGGGTGGGACCGAGGTTCAGCCATTGGCGCAGGGCCAGCACCGCCGCCGCATCACCCTGCGCGACCACCTCGACCGAGCCGTCGGCGAGATTCCGGGCGATTCCGCGTATGCCGAGCCTCTCGGCCTCCAGGCGCGTGCTGTGCCTGAAGAAGACACCTTGAACCTTGCCGTAAACACGAAAACCGCGAATGACCTCGCTCAAGGGAAAAGCCGGCTCCTGACTTAGTTTGAAACCGGAGCCGGAGTGTTGGCGACCTGATGGGCATTGGTCAACGCCGCTGCGGCATGGTGTTTGGCTTGCAATGCCGCCAAGCGCGCGCGGGTGTATTCCCCTGCCTGCAAGTGATCCTCAGCCCGGGCAATGGCAGCGTTGGCGGCATCCAACTCCGGGGATGAGCCGCTGGTGGCACCGGCAGTGCGTGCCGCTGCGATGGCTTGGCGAGCGTCGCTCATTTCCTGAACCGGCGGGCCTCCGCGGCAGCCAAGGAGGCATGCGACTCCAATCAAAACAGCCATGAACCGCAACATAGGGCAGCGGACACTAACAATAGCTGTCTGAGCCGTCAAACGACGCCCCGCTATACTACCCACTTTGGAGACCGGAAAAGCCGTTGCGCCGGCGCTGCACTCACTGTCGATGCTCCGCGTTTTAAGCGAAAGACTAATGATGAATGAAATATTGGTTTTGTATTATTCACGCCAAGGAAGCACCGAGGCGTTGGCTCGGCAAATTTGCCGCGGTATCGAGTCGGTCGCGGGAATGCAGGCAAGATTGCGCACGGTGCCCCCGGTCGGCGCGGCCACCGAGCGCCTTTTGCCGACAGTACCCGAGACAGGACCGCCGTACGCAACGCATGAGGATCTGTCGCAGTGCTGCGGACTCGTTCTCGGCAGCCCGACCCGCTTTGGCAACATGGCGGCCCCATTGAAATTCTTTCTCGACGGCACCAGCGCGGAATGGCTGTCCGGCGTCCTCGTCGGCAAGCCGGCCGCAGTATTCACCTCCACTCAAACCTTGCATGGGGGCCAGGAGTCGACTCTGCTCTCCATGATGCTGCCGCTTCTCCACCATGGCATGTACCTGGTCGGCTTGCCGTTCACCGAGCGCGGCTTGCACAGCTCGCGGGGCGGGGGTACGCCCTATGGCGCGAGCCATGTGGCCTGGCACTCAGGCCAGGGTGAATTATCCGATTCGGAGCGCGACTTGGCGCAGGCGCTCGGAGCGCGGGTAGCCGCGTTGGCCGCCCGACTGAGGCTGCCATGAGCCTGCTCTCATCGTCGCGGCGGCTCACCATTTGGCTGTGGATTGCCGTCAGCTTGAGTTTGCTGGCGTGGATGACGGCGGGCTATCCGAAGCTGGTGTGCATCATCGCCGTGCTGCCCTTGCTCGCACCTTTGAACGGGTTGATTCGCGGCAAACGCTACACTTACGCATGGGCCACGCTGTTCGCCATTCCCTATCTGATGTTCTCCGTCACGGAGCTGTTGGTAAACCGTCAGGCGCGCTGGGTCGCCGCCGCCAGCCTGCTCCTGGTATTCGGCTGGTTCTGCACTATGATTTTGTTCCTGCGTGCTTCTCGAGAGCATCGCGAATGAAGGGAATGGTCAAACGGCGCTGAGCCACCAGCGAGGCCTCATCGAGCTCATCGAGGAGCTTGCACAGCGAGGGCAGGTCGCGCGGCATGCGCTTCAACAGGTATTCGGAGGTTTCCTGCGGCAACTGCAGGCCGCGTTGCGCGGCGCGCAGGCGCAATGCCTCGCCGCGTCCCGCGTCATCCAGTTCCTGCAGCTGATACACGACGCAGGCCGTCGCGCGCGAGCGCCAATCGTCCAATCTCCAATCGAGCCGGCGCGGCGCCAGGGGGGCGGCAAAAATCAATTTGCTCGCCACTTCGCCCGCGGCATTGAACAGCTCGAACAGCGCGTGCTCCCATGCCTCGTCTCCGGCAATTTTGTCCACATCGTCGATGCACAGCACTCCGGCGCGCTCGAAGCCGATCAGCGCCTCCGGCGGCAGTCGCAGTGAAGGATCCAAGGAGAAATAAGCCCCGGCCCCCGATCCAGCGGCCGCGGCCGCGGCGCAAGTTGCCTGCAGCAGGTGCGTCTTGCCGGAACCGCGCGGCCCCCATATCCATACCGGCGTCGCGCTCGAATCGCGCAGCGCCGCCAGGAGCTCGGTATTGGCACCGGTGGCAAAGCTCTCGAACACCGCATTGGCAGGCAAGCGGACGCCGAGCGGCAACTGTCTCATGACTGCGCGCCGTGGGCGCCGCGAGAGCCTGCAGCGGCGGCGCGCCGCCCATAGGTCACGACATAGTCGATGCCGCTCACGACGGTGGTCGTGAACACCAGCGCGCCGAGCGCCGTTTCGGTCCAGCTGGGCGGCTGCGAAAACGCCGCCCTGGCGACGACGCACAGCACGAATGCTGCTTGGGCCAGGGTGTTGAGTTTGCTCACCAGCGAGGGTTGCGCGGTCAGCGGGCCTATGAGCAAGCGGTATGCGGCCGCGCCGGCGACGATGATCACGTCGCGCGCCACCGCCACAGCCATGAGCCACAGCGGCACCAGGCGCAGAACCGCCAAAGTGACGATCACCGTCGCCAACAGCAATTTATCCGCGATCGGATCGAGGATGGATCCCAGCACACTCTGCCATCCGAAGCGCTTGGCGAGAAACCCGTCCAGCGCATCGGACAACGCGGCTATCGCAAACAATCCCAAGGTCGTATCGAGCCGCTCGTGCACGAGACTCACGGCGATCGGCACCACCAACAAAATTCTGATCAGCGTGATCAGGTTCGGTATTTGACGCAAAGCCAGCGGCACCGCTAATGATGCAATTGGAAGCGCTGAATCCCGTTCTCGCCGGCGGACAGCGGCGTCAGGCGGCCGCTCATCGCCAGCGAGCGCTGCAACGACTCCCCGCCTCCGCGAGTCGCTAGGCGAAATCTCACCGTGTCGCCGCTCAATCCCTGCACGCTGACATGTGAAATGAAGGTCTGCGATTCGAGGTAGTTCTCGATGCCGGCATACTCGGACAGATCGCTGACCCCGGTCACCTCGATTTCCACCGGCTGCAGGTTGCCGCTTGCCGCAAACAGCCCGGCATACAGGTCGGCGGCACGATTCACCCCATCGAGCGTTCCCGAATATTCGCTGCTGCGATCTTGAAAAAGATGCGTCCAGCGCACGCTTGCGGCGGCGCTGTTGCCGTTGGCACGGCCGATCAGCACACCCTCGCCGCCCAGGCGGCGCGCGATATCGGCCAGCACCGAGACAGAGCCGCCACTCACTGCGGCGTAGTCCACGTGATTCTTCTGCGCATCCGCGGCGCTCGGCCAAATGAGCGGCAACCCACGCTGTAGCGCGGCGGCATCGATGCTGGACTTCAGCTCGGAGGTGTCCTCGGCGGTGATGAGGACGCCGCTTTGACTGCCGTTCTGCGCCGCCAGCCAGACGAAGGTCGCGGGCCGCTCGCGGCCCCACACAGGCTGGCCGTTCTGAACCAACCAACGTTCGATGGCGGCGCCGTCGAACGCGATCCACAGCTGTCCTTCAGCCGCGGCTCGATATTGCTGCACATAGCGCCGCGCGTTCCCCACCAGAGGCGCCAGCGCGGCATCCTCTTCGGCCAGGCGGTTGCCGGTGACCCGCACCAGCACGGTTCGCATCGCGCTCTGAAATGCAGCCGTCTGCGCCGCTTCGGAACGATCGGACAACGGCGCTGTCGCCTGATATGGCTCGGTGCGCGTCAGGGCCGCCGCCGGTCCGCAAGGCAGCAATAGCGCCGCGCACAGGAGCAAAATCGCCGTTTCCAGGTACTGTCGCATGGTGATATCGCATAAAATACCACAGCTGTTGCGCCCGGCCGCGTCGGCCGTCGCGGCCTTGAAAACTCACCAAACATCGGGATCCATGCGCAAATGATTGAGCCAGCGCCGGTTACGTATCGCGACGCCGGAGTCGACATCGATGCGGGCGACGAACTCGTCGAACGCATCAAGCCGCGCGTCAAGCGCTCGCTGCGCAGCGAGGTGCTGGGCGGGATAGGCGGATTCGGAGCCTTGGTCGAAGTACCATTGGACCGCTATCGAAAGCCCGTGCTGGTATCGGGTACGGATGGCGTCGGCACCAAGCTGCGATTGGCGATCGATACGCAGCGCCATGACGGCGTCGGCATCGATCTGGTGGCCATGTGCGCCAATGACGTGATCGTCCAGGGCGCAGAACCCCTGTATTTTCTCGACTACTACGCCAGCGGCAAGCTCGACGTCGACACCGCCGAGCGGGTCATTGCCGGCATCGTAGAGGGCTGCGTGCAAGCCGGCTGCGCATTGGTCGGCGGCGAGACGGCCGAAATGCCCGGTATGTATCATGGCGCGGACTACGACCTCGCCGGATTTTGCGTCGGCATCGTCGAGAAGGATGCCATCATCGATGGTTCCAAGACGCGCGCCGGCGACGTGGTGCTGGGACTGCCCTCCTCCGGGCCCCATTCCAACGGCTTTTCCTTGATTCGCAAAATATTGCAGGTTGCGGCCGCGAATGTGGATGCCGATCTCGAGGGGGTGCGGCTGCTCGACCGGCTGATGGCGCCGACGCGTATTTACGTCAAGCCGCTGCTCGGCTTGCTGGGCGAAGTAGCCGTTCACGGTATGTCCCATATCACCGGCGGCGGACTCGTTGACAACATTCCACGCGTGCTGCCCGACGGCTTGGAGGTGCTGTTGGAGCGGGCCTCTTGGCGCTGCGATCCTGTTTTCGACTGGCTGCAGAAGCAGGGGAACGTGAGTGACGAGGAAATGTATCGAGTGTTCAACTGCGGCATCGGCATGACGGTGCAGACGGCGCCGGCGGACGCGGATCGAGCCATCGCCGCATTGCGCGCGGCCGGTCAAGAGGCGCTCGTGATCGGCGAAGTACGAACCGGTACCCGCGGCGTCGTGATCGCTTGAACGACACCGCGGCCCGCCGGTCCCTCGTCATCCTCATTTCGGGACGCGGCAGCAACATGCTGGCGCTCATCGAGCAGAGCCGGCTCGCAGGGTCTCCGTATTCCGTCGACGCGGTATTTTCCGATCGTGCCGATGCCGCCGGGCTCGAGGCCGCTCGCTCTCTGAACGTCGCCGCCGCCTCCTTGCCCTTCCGCAAGGGCGCGGACCGCGACGCCTACGATCGGGAACTCGCCGCGGCGATACGCGAGCGCGACCCCTCCCTGGTGGTGCTGGCCGGCTTCATGCGCATTCTATCGGCGCAGTTCGTGGATTCATTCGCGGGAAAAATAATGAATATCCACCCTTCGCTATTGCCGAAATATCCCGGGCTGCACACGCACCGGCGCGTCCTGGAGGCGAAGGACGTAGAGCATGGCGCCACGGTCCATTTCGTCACGCCCCAACTCGACGCCGGACCCGCCATCGTTCAGGGCCGGGTCCATGTAGCGCCCGATGACACCGAAGCCACTCTGGCGGCGCGCGTGCAAACGCAGGAACACCGCATTTACCCTTTGGCGGTACGCTGGTTTTGCGAGGGGCGGCTGCATTGCACGCAGGGCCAAGCATGGCTGGATGGCCGCTTGCTGCGCGAACCGTTGCAATACGTCCAGCAGGATTCGCAGCAGGAATCGGCGCTGTCATGAAACTCCTCGCCGGCATGACGCTGTCCTCCGGTCTCTGCATCTCGGGCGCGGTGCATGCGCAGGACAGCGAACTCAAGCCCTTCAGCGCGCACTACATCGCGGATTGGAAAGGCATCAACGTCGCCGTCAGCGACATAGAACTGAAAGCCGGCGCAGCGCCCGGCGAGTACATATACCGTTGGAGCGTCGCCGCGCGCGGCGTGTTTCGTGTCGTGTACAGCGACCCGGTGATTCAAACCAGCTGGCTCAAGGTCGAAGGCGGCCACGCGCGGCCTGACAAGTATCGCGGCGAGGAAGGCGGCTCCAGCGTCGAGGTGGCATTCAACTGGCTCACCAAGCGCGCCACCGGCATGTCGGAGAAAAAGCCGCTCGACCTGGCGCTCAAGGATGGCGCGCAGGATTTAAATTCCATCCAGGTCGAGATCATGATGGATTTGAGGAACGGCGCCCTGCCGAAGACGTTTCAGATTCTCGACAAGGACCAGCTCAAGGATTTCGACTACGTGAACGAGGGTCCCGCGAGAATACGCACCGATCTCGGCGAGCTCGACACCATCGTCGTGACCAGCCAACGTCAGGGCAACGACCGGGTGCTGCGCATGTGGTTCGCACCGTCCTTGGGCTTCGTCCCGGTGCAAGCCGAGCGCACCCGGCACGGCAACCTGGAATTCGCCATGCGCATCAAGAGCATCGCGCGCTAGCGCAGCAGTAGTGACAGCGCAGCACCGCCCATGCGCCTCAAGTCTTCGGTAGCGTCACGCCGCGCTGTCCCTGGTACTTCCCGCCGCGATCGGCGTACGAAGTTTCGCAGACTTCATCGGACTCGAAGAACAGCATTTGCGCGACGCCCTCGTTGGCGTAGATCTTCGCGGGCAGCGGCGTGGTGTTGGAGAATTCCAGGGTGACGTGGCCTTCCCATTCGGGCTCCAAAGGCGTTACGTTGACGATAATTCCACAATTGTGAACAAAAACGCCGGCTTCCAAAGCGAAGTTGCCTGCTTCCGGTACGGTCAGACAGTAGACGTCGTGATCGCCGGCGAGTTCTCGGATTGCCCTCACTTTGTGGTTGCGGTACGCGGGCGTGCCCCGAAACTTTGCTATCGCTTCGGGAAATCGGCGAAATACAGACCGGTCACAGTTGAGTTTAGTGGCGGCTCCGCGAATCGAACCTGCGTCATCGAGCGCCCGACGAACGGCTTCTTCCGTGATTTCCGAGCGCAACTTGATGCCGCGTGCGACCTCAGCCTGCATTCGTCGTCTTTCCAGGTCGCCGGCCCAGGCGTTTATCATCAGCTGCGAATGACGCTCCCGCTCTGCCGGGTCAGAGTAGCGCTTCAACATCGCTGCACTATGCGCTTCCCGAGTGGCCTCGGACGGGTTTCTGCGTTCTTCAATCAAACGGCGCCGAATACTGTCATAACGAGCCTCTCGCCAAAATTCGATTGCTCTGCGAGACTGGAGCCTCCTGAACTCTTCTCGCCAAGTGGGGTCCAGCGCGCGCTTTTCTATTGACGCGCGGATAGACCTGCCGTGCTCCGCGGGATCGAAGTCCTGGCCATAGTTCTCGGCGTTATGCAAACGGATATGTTCGGATGCCTCGAGCCTAGCTATGTTGGTCGGCCGGTTGTTGCGACGGTTGAAGTCGACATGGTGCCGGTGGGTGCCGGGGATATGGGCATAAATTCCGTGCCTCAGATTCCAGTCGTCGGCCATACGATGAGTTGCATAAAGAAAGCCGTCAACCGGTTGATACACTTCCTCGTAGCCGCGAAATAGATCGCGGTACAACGGCATCAACGCATCATTAGGCCGAAGCTTGTGGGCTTCAACCATACGCCCGTCGCGCCTCATGAAAAGGTGATCGGGTGTTGCATGAATGATCGCGCCATCGTCGAGCTCTACTTCGAGCAGCGCATCCCGACCAATGAAGCGCGGCGAGTCCAGTAAACTCACGATCAAGCGGCCGTTCTCGCCGATGCTGTAGCCCCAGAAGATCTCGTCGGAGTCGGCGCGACTTGCCATTTCTTCTAGGGTCGGCGCTGTACCATCCACGAGCGCAACGCGAGTATCACCGCGAAAACAGCGCGCATACGTCGAATTATGCACGATGAGATCGTTGGCCACGAAATTGTGGAGCACAGGTACTGAGATATCGAATACCTCTTCCACCCCGACGGACTCGATTTGCTCGACCACATCCCACATCGGCCCGTCGATCAGTGGGCTGACATACAAATCTCCGGTCGCCAACGCCACCTGCTTAGCCGCGTAGAAGGGCACCGACTGTCGAAAGGAAGTACGGATATTTAGGTCGGCCAGGCCGACGCCGCCCACTCGAGCGGCAGCGTTGATGATGCGCCAAGCCTCGGAAGACAAGGTGTCGAAGTTACTTTTTACCCGCCCGTGCGCGCGGATACGCGGCAGCACTTCAACTTCGAGCTTTTGCTCCTTCACTGAACCGGGAGTAAATCCGATCTTCTCGGCGAAACGCAGGATCTGATCCTTGTCCGTGATTTGAATCTTGCACGCGCGCGTGCCGATTGCAGTCGTCTTCTCGCGAATCAGTGAGAAGACACCGAACCGCAGCAACAGATGATGCACGTCCTCGATCAAACGCCGTGAACTCGAGTAATACTCGAGAAACACGCCAGCTTTCGAGTGATCGACGCTGCCGTCCCCGCTGAACAATGATTGAAGGAACAGTCGCACCGCTTGCTCGGGCGCCATGAAAATCGCTTGCGGAACGAATTTCTCAAGTGCCCCGACATTCAAGCCGTACTTCTCAACCAGTGCTGGATCAGCCGTCGTGTAGGTGGGACTGTGTCCCGGCGTATCGCACTGACCTTCCGAGATCATCAATCCCAGCAGGCTGGCTTCCCAATCGGGGATGGGCGTCTTCCCGAAGACTGGAATATTGCGGGCCGCGGCGATTCGATCGCCGGGGCGTAGATCGCTCAATGGCGTCCAGCCGTTTAATTGCCGAAACGGATGATTTGCGGTGGCACGAATGCGCAGACCCGCGCGGGTGCGAAGTTCGAATACCTCCTTCCGGCCTTGTGGAACGAAGGCAGAAATCTTGGCAGGCTTCAGTTTCCAGTTATCTAGCCCTAGAGTCGATTTTCCCCACCGCATCTCGGTAATCGGCGCATACGCGCCGGTATCGGCGTCCACGACGCGCGTGTCGCCGGTGACGCATTTCCCCAAACACACCGTCAAAACGCTGCGCGGAATCCGGAAATATTCCACCGTGCTCGCCAACGCAAAGGAATTCGGCGGGATGATGCACACCGGACCCTTGAAATCCACGAAGGATTTTTCGTCGAACTTTTTCGGATCGACGATGGTTGAGTTGATGTTGGTGAAGATCTTGAAGTCTTCCGCGCAGCGCACGTCGTAGCCGTAGCTGGACGTGCCATACGAGACGATCTTGTGTCCGCCGCTGACGCGCACCTGGTCCGGAGAGAATGGCTCGATCATTCCCTGAGCGGCCATTTTGCGGATCCAGCGGTCGCTCTTGATGCTCATGTAGCCTCGATCGTGATCTTGGGAAACATGCGGCTGTAGTCTTTGTTCAAGGTTGCGAGCCGGGCGGCCGTGCGGCGTGCCATGAGGAAGTACGCGCGGGCGCGCACGCTTTCGGGCTCCGACACGACCGTGGGTGAGCCGCCGTCGGCGTCTTCGCGGATACGGATGTCGAGCGGCAACTCGCCCAGCAACTGCACACCGTACTGTTCGGCCATGCGCGCCCCGCCGCCGCTGCCGAATACGTGCTCGATATGGCCGCAGTTGGCGCAAACATGCACGCTCATGTTCTCCACCACGCCGAGCACGCGCACCTCGACCTTCTCGAACATCTTCAATCCTTTACGGGCATCCAATAATGCGATGTCCTGCGGCGTGGTCACGATGACCGCGCCGCTGACGGGTACGCGCTGCGCCAGTGTCAGCTGAATATCGCCCGTACCCGGCGGCATGTCGACCACCAAGTAGTCGAGATCCCCCCAGTTGGTATCGCCAAGGAGCTGAGTGAGCGCCTGAGTCACCATCGGCCCACGCCACGCCATGGGCTGTTCCTGGTCGATCATGAAGCCGATCGACATCACCTCGACCCCGTGTGCCCGCAGCGGCGTCAGATGCTTGCCGTCCTCGCTGACCGGCTTGGATCCCGCCAGGCCCATCATCAACGGCTGGCTGGGGCCGTAAATATCCGCGTCCAGCAGCCCGACTTTGGCGCCTTGGCTGGCCCAGGCCAGGGCCAGATTCGCGGCGGTGGTCGATTTACCAACCCCGCCCTTGCCGGATGCGACGGCGATCACGTTCTTGACATTGGCCAAAGGCTTGAGCGTGCGCTGCACCGCATGGGCGGTAATTTTCGCTGTCAGTCTCAGCTCGAGGCGGGTGGATCCCAGCAATCCGCCCAGATGCGTGGTCAATGCCGCCCCCAATTCGGCCGGGTAGTCCGCGCACGGAAATCCCAATTCGAGCTCAACCTCCAGCGCTTCCTTTCGCAGTGTGACGGAGGACACAGCCTTTGCCTCGCCGAGGGTCTGTCCTAGATAAGGATCGGCGTAAGTGGTTAATTTCTCGCGGATGGCGGTTTCCGCGTCGGCGGGCTGATTCATATTGTGAATTGTACCGCAGCCGGATATTGCCGTGCGGTATGGCATAATCCGAAATTGCGAATCAAGCACACGGACGGGTGCGAAATTAAGTCGAAAATGGATGGCTTCAGGATATACCCAGCTAGTTACTGAATGAGTTTCTTTTCCAACTATCGTTCGGAGCGGCTCATAGCCGAGGTGAAGTCGAGCGGCAATCCAGACAGCCCGGCTGCGCAAAAGGCGTTGGAGAAGCTGGTGGCGATGGGTACGAACGCCATCGACCCCATCATCGGGGCGATGGCCACGGCGGAGAAACGCGAAACCCTTGCCTATGTGGACGCGCTTTCCAAGCTCATAGACGCCAAGAGCTTGCCGGTGGTGTTTAGAACCATGTCCTCGGCCAACGGCCGTACCATGTCGGGCATCGCATGGGCCTTGTCGTCCAGCAAGAATTATCCTGCTGCGGCGCTTCTGGATGCGTTATCCAAGCCTGACATGCCCAAGGCCGCGATACTCGAGGTGATCGCGGCGCAAAAAGCTCGCTTCACGGTGCGAGAGCTGCTCAATGCTGCCTACGCGCAGGAGCCGAGCGAGAGAGCGACCCTGTTCAAGATCATCGGTGAGATCGCCGATGAAGCCTCCATCGACGATCTCGTGGCGCGCATCGAAGGCAAGGATCCGGTGGCGCGGCTGCACATCATCAACGTCCTGTCGCGCTTCAATACCCCCAAGGTACAGCATGCGGTGCAGAAGCAGCTCAAGGACAACAGCAAGTTCGTGCGCTCCGCGGCGTTGTCGGCACTGTCGCGCATGGACGGACCCTTCGATATCGCCACGCTGGTCGGAATGCTGCGCGATCCGGAACTCGAAGTGCAGAACAAGGCGGTCGACCTGGTGATCCACGCCAACCACCCCGACACGGTCAAGCACTTGGTGGACGTTCTCAAGGATGAAAATGAATACGCGCGCCGCGCCGCCGTCGAGGTGCTGAACGTCGTAGGCACGTCCAAGTCGGTGAAGTATCTGCTCGAAGTACTGGCCGACAGCGACTGGTGGGTGCGCACGCGCGCCGCCGATGCACTTGGGAAAATCGGCGGCCCGAAGGTGGTCGATGCCGTGCTCGCGCTCATCAAGGATGAGAACCAGGACATTCGCCGCGCCGCGATCGAAATACTGAATCAGACCAAGGACGAGCGCGCCGTCGCGCAGCTGATCGAAGCGACCCGGGATCCGGATTGGTGGGTGAGCGAACGCGCAGTGGACGCTCTGGCGGAAATCGGCAGCACCAAGTCCCTGCCGCGATTCATTGAGATGCTGCAGTCGAGCGAGGCAAAAACCATTCCGACCGTGATCCGCGCGATCGGCAAATTGGGCGATCAAAAGAGCATCGAGCATCTGCTGCCGTTGCTGTCGCGACCGGAAAACGAAATCAAGCTCGAGGCCATTTCTGCGCTCGCAAAGCTTGCGGATGAACGGCGCGCCGAGACCATCCGCACGAGGCTGCAATCGGTGTCCGCGGGCGCCACGGATGTGACGATCAGCCAGGCCGTTACTCGCGCCATGCAGGAGCTCGAGAATCGCTTTTCGACCCAGCAGATCGTCGCCAATCAGCGCGCCGAAAGAATGCAGGAGCCCGCCAAGACGCTGCTCATCGACAACCAGGAACTGGCGAAGGTGGTCAAGCAGAACGAAGCGACTGCGGCCGCCGCGCGGCTCGACATCGCGACCTTGAAGAGCGGCGACATCATCGAGGGCCGCTACAAATTCATCGAGAAAATCGGCAAGGGAGCGTTCGGTACGGTGCTGCTCATGGAAGACACCGTGGTGGAAGAGCGCCTGATCCTCAAATTCTTGAATCCCAACGTGGCTTCGGACGAGGAGATGATGAAGCGTTTCGTGCATGAGCTGCGCTATAGCCGCAAGATCACCCACAAAAACGTCATTCGCATTTATGACTTTCTGTACATCCAGGGCAATTACGCCATCTCCATGGAGTACTTCCCCTCGCACACGCTGGGCGGTGAGATCGTCAACGAGAAGCCCGTGGCGCTGAAGCGCGCCATCAAGTTCGGCATCGACATCGCCACGGGCATGGCGGTCGCGCACCAGGCCGGCATCGTGCATCGCGACTTGAAGCCCGCCAACTTGTTGATCGACAATGAAGGCTTGCTCAAGATCGTCGATTTCGGCGTGGCTGCCGCCCAAAGTCAGGGCGATACCCAGCTGACCAAGACCGGTTACGTCATCGGCTCGCCCAAATACATGGCCCCGGAGCAAATCCTCGGCAAGAAAGTCGATGAACGCGCCGATATCTACAGCCTGGGCGTGATCATGTACGAAATGTTCAGCGGCGTGCCGCCCTATTCCCGCGGCGATCACATGTCCGTCATGTACCAGCACGTCCAGGGCAAGGCCCGGCCGCCCATCGAAATCAACAAGGAATTGCCCCTCGAATTGAACAATCTGGTCATGAAATGCATGTCGCTCGACAAGGCCAAACGGGCGCAAACCATGGACGAATTACGCCTGTCTCTCGAGAAATTCCTGTAGCAGTGGACGTAGGTCACGTTTAGCAGCCTTCCACGGCTCAAAGACTCGAAAATCCAATCGCTTAGCTGTAGCCTTGGGGGTTATGGCAAGAATCGATGCGTTCCTGAAACTGGGTGTCGGGCAGGGTTGCTCCGACTTGCATCTCGCGGTCGGAGTGCCGCCCATGCTGCGGCTCCAGGGCGATTTGACGCCCATCAAATTCAGAGACTTGGGCGAAGCGGAGCTCGAGAGCTACATCACCGAAGTGTTGACCCAGTCGCAGCTGAAGACTCTGCGCCAGGGCAACGATCTGGATTTCTCCTATGTTTCCTCCGAGGGCGGCCGCTTCCGCGTCAATGTATTCCGCAAGGAAACCGGCATGGGCGCCGCGTTTCGCTCGATCCCGACCCAGATGCCCACCATGGAACAGTTGGGATTGCCGCCGATCGTGCGCAAGCTGTGCGACTACCATCAAGGCATGATCCTCGTCACCGGCTCCACCGGCACCGGCAAGACCACGACGCTCGCATCGATGATCGATTATCTGAACACGACCCGCTCGCTCAATATCATCAGCCTCGAGGATCCGATCGAATTCGTCCATCGCAGCAAGGCCAGCCAGGTCATACAACGCGAGCTCGGCACGCATTTGCCAACTTTCGCCGAGGGCGTGCGTGCCGCCATGCGCGAGGATCCCGACGTCATTTTGGTGGGCGAATTGCGCGACGCGGAAACCATTGCCATGGCCATGACGGCGGCCGAGACCGGACACCTGGTGCTGGGGACGCTGCACACCACCAGCGCCACCAAGACCATCGACCGTGTCGTGGACGCCCTGCCGACCGAGGAACGCGAACAGACCAAGAGCTTCCTGGCCAACAGCCTGATTGCGGTGATTACACAGGTCCTGATCAAAACCCCCGACCAACGGGCGCGCCATGCGGTGTGCGAAATCATGGTGCTCACCAAAGCCATCGGTAAACTCATCATGACCGACCAAACCCATCAGATCCCGAGCCAGCTGCAAATGGGCAGGGAATACGGCATGCAGCTCATGGACCAGGCTTTGCTCGCGGCCATCAACGCCAAGCAGGTCGATCCCGAACACGCCTATGTCTACGCCTCAGACAAGCGCCAATTTCAGCGGTTCGTCACGGACTTGACGGGCATGCCCGCCGCGGAACCGGCCGGAACGTGAAGTAGCCAATGCCTGCCATCGATCAATATCTACAGCAGGTTCTGGAGCGCAACGGCTCGGATTTGCATTTTTTGGCGGGCGATCCGGCCCGCGTGCGCCAGTATGGCGAGCTGAAGGCGCTGAGCCCCGACCCGTTGAAGGCCGAGTTCGTCAAGACCACGCTCTACGAAATCATGCCGCGGCTCGCCGTCGAGCGCTTCGAGTCGAAGGACGGCACCGACTTTGCCTATAGCATACCGAACGTCGCGCGCTTCCGTGTCAACGTGATGCGGCAGTTGAACGGCATGGGAGCCGTGTTCCGCGCCATCCCGTCCAAGGCAAAGACCGCGGATGAGTTGAATCTGCCGGCGGCCGTGCGCAATCTATGCAAGATCACCAACGGCCTGATCCTGGTGACGGGAAAAACCGGGTCGGGAAAATCGACGACTCTCGCCGCCATGGTCGACGATATCAACACCCGCGAGAAAGGCCATATTCTCACCATCGAGGATCCCATCGAATTCGTGCACACCCGCAAGAACTGTTTGATAAGCCAGCGCGAAATAGGGGTGCACGCCGCTTCCTTCTCCTCGGCATTGATGTCCGCCCTGCGTGAAGATCCGGACGTCATTTTGGTGGGCGAGTTGCGCGATCTGGAAACCATGAGCATCGCGGTAACCGCCGCCGAGATGGGCATCCTCGTCATGGGCACCCTGCATACCAATGGAGCCGCGCCCACCGTCGACAGACTGGTGAACGCCTTTCCGGCCGACAAGCAGCCGCACGTGCGCACGATGTTGTCGACCAGCCTGCGCGGAGTCGTGTCGCAGCAGCTCATCCCGAAGCCCGACAAGACCGGCCGGGTCGCCGCCCTGGAAATATTGATCAACACGCCTGCGGTCGCGAACCTGATCCGCCAGGGCAAGATGGATCAGCTCGAGAACGCGATGCAGAGCGGCGCGGCCAGCGGCATGCGCCTCATGGATACCGCGATTCAGCAGTTGCTGGATGCCAAGCAGATCTCGGGAAAAGAGGCCTACAAAAAGGCCATCAACAAATCGAAGTTCGAGCAATATCGCGAGGCCTCCTAAACGGAAGCCCGCGAGTGTCCGGCGTCGGCATGGCATAATTTGGCATGACCGAACGCCGCCGAATTCTCGTCACCAGCGCCCTGTATTACGCCAATGGCCCTTTGCACCTGGGGCACATGCTGGAGGCCATACAAACCGACATCTGGGTGCGGTTTCAGAAGCTGCGCGGCCATGAGTGCTACTACGTTTGCGCCGACGATACGCACGGTACGCCCATCATGCTCAAGGCGCAGGCCGAAGGATTGACCCCGGAGCAGCTGATCGGGCAGGTCTACCAGGAACACAAGCGTGACCTCGCCGACATGCTCATCGGCATGGACAATTTCGGCTCCACGCACTCGCAAGAAACCAAGGCGCTGTGCGACCGGATGTACCTCACGCAGCGTGATGCCGGCTACATCGATCGGCGCAGCGTACGCCAAGCCTACGATGAGCAAGCCCAGATGTTTTTGCCGGACCGCTACGTCAAGGGCATTTGTCCGGTGTGCTCCACGCCTGACCAATATGGCGACTCCTGCGAGCATTGCGGCTCGACCTACACGCCTGCGGATCTCAAGAATCCGATCTCCGTGGTCAGCGGTACCACGCCGGTATGGCGCGAGTCCGAACACTATTTCTTCAAGCTGAGCGAGTTCGAGAAGCCTTTGAGCGAGTGGGTGGCCAGCGGCGCGGTGCAGGAAAGCGTGGCGCGCAAGCTCGATGAGTGGTTCTCTCAGGGCCTGAAGGACTGGGACATCTCGCGCGACGCGCCCTACTTCGGCTTCGAGATACCCGGGGCGCCGAACAAGTATTTCTACGTGTGGTTCGACGCCCCGATCGGCTATCTCGGCAGTTTCACCCAGCTGTGCGCGCGCAACGGTCTTGAGTTCGAAGAGTTCCTGAAAGTGGGCTCGCATACCGAACTGCATCACTTCATCGGTAAGGACATTTTGTACTTTCACACCTTGTTCTGGCCCGCGGTGCTGCAGGCTTCCAAGATGCGTCGGCCCACCGCCGTTCATGCGCATGGCTTCGTCACGGTCAACGGCCAGAAAATGTCCAAGTCACGCGGCACTTTCATCACCGCGCGCCAGTACCTGGAGTGCATCGCGCCGGAATATTTGCGCTATTACTTTGCCGCGAAATCAGGCCCTGGCATCGACGACCTGGATTTGAACTTCGATGAGTTCACCGGCCGGTTGAACTCGGACATCGTCGGCAAATTGGTGAATATCGCGAGCCGCTGCGCCGGCTTCATCACCAAAAATGCGGCGGGACGGCTGGCCGGCGGGCTCGCCGACGAGCCGTTGTTCGATGCGTTCGCAGCCGCCGGCGCAGACATCGCGGCTGCCTATGAGTCCCGCGACATGGCCGGTGCGGTGCGCGACATCATGGCGTTGGCGGATCGCGCCAACCAGTACATCGACGCGCAGAAGCCCTGGATTCTGGCCAAAGACAAGGGCAATGCCGCGGCCGTGCAGGCGGTCTGCACTCAAGGTCTGAATCTGTTCCGGGTCCTGATGATTTATCTGCAGCCCGTGCTGCCGCAGATGGCGGCAAAGGCTCGGGACTTCTTTGGCGAGCAGGCGTGGGAATGGACGCACGCGGCGACGCCGCTGCTCGGGGCGACCATCAAAGCCTACGAGCCGCTGGCGACGCGTCTCGATCCAAAGACGGTCCAGCGCCTCATCGACCCCACTACCGAGGCGCCTGCTCCCGTCGCCGCGCCGCCCTCCACCCAGACCGCTGCGTCGGACGCGGCGACCCTGGCCGCAGCCGCGGCGGTTGAAGGCAACAGCATCTCGATCGACGAGTTTCTGCGCGTGGATTTGCGCATCGCCAAAGTCTTGAACGCTGACCTCGTCAGCGGTGCCGACAAGCTGCTGAAGCTGCGCCTCGATGTGGGCGAGCTCGGCGAGCGCGAGATATTCGCCGGCATCCGCGCGGCGTACGAGCCGAAGGATTTGGCCGGCCGGCTCATCGTCGTGGTGGCCAATCTGGAACCGCGCAAGATGCGCTTCGGAGTATCGGCAGGCATGATGCTCGCCGCCGGTCCTGGTGGACAGGATATCTTCATCTTGTCGCCGGATTCCGGCGCCGTTCCCGGTATGCGCGTGAAGTGATGACCAGCGGGACCGGGCCTGATCTTGCGGCGCGCATCGATGCATTGCTGCCGCAGACCCAATGCACGCGCTGCGGCTACGCCGCATGCCGGCCGTATGCCGAGGCCATCGCCGCGGGCGACGCGCAAATCAATCAATGCCCGCCGGGCGGTCAGGCGACCATCGAAGCGCTGGCCGAACTACTCGATCGCCCGGTACTGAACCTAAATCCCGCCAACGGCGTTGAAGCCCCGGCGACGGTCGCTTTCATCGACGAATCGCGCTGCATCGGCTGCGCGCGTTGCCTGGCGCCTTGCCCGGTCGATGCCATCGTCGGCGCCGCCAAGTACATGCACACCGTACTCAGCAGTCGCTGCACCGGCTGCGAGTTGTGCCTGCCGCCTTGCCCGGTGGATTGCATCGAGATGCGTCCCGCCGCACTCACCGCCAACCACCCGGCGCTCAATCGTGCGCGCTTCGCGTCGCACTCGGCCCGGCTGTCGGACCGCGCTGCACAGCGCCAGCGTCTCTTGGATGCGAAAAAAGCGGCGACGCGCCGCCCCGACTGCCCATGAACCCCGCCAAGCGCCGCGAAATCTTCGCCAGGCTCCGGGACGCAAACCCAGCACCGCGCACGGAATTGAATTATTCATCGCCCTTCGAATTGTTGGTGGCCGTGATTCTGTCGGCCCAGGCGACCGACAAGGGCGTGAACAAGGCGACCGCGCACTTGTATGGCGCGGCCAATACGCCCGCCGCGATCCTGAAACTCGGGGTCCCCGGCCTGTCCTCGTTCATCAAGTCCATTGGCCTGTACAACGCCAAGGCCAAGAACATCATCGCCACTTGCGAGGCGCTGCTTGAACGGCATGGCGGCGAGGTTCCCGCGACTCGCGCGGAGCTGGAGGCGCTGCCGGGCGTTGGCCGCAAGACCGCCAGTGTGATCTTGAACACCGCTTTCGGCCACCCCGAGATTGCGGTCGATACGCATATCTTCAGGGTGGCGAACCGCACCGGACTGGCGCCCGGCAAAACGGTACGCATCGTGGAGGACAAGCTGGCGAAATTCGTGCCGCCGGAGTTTCGCCAAGACGCCCATCACTGGCTGATCCTCCACGGCCGGTACGTCTGCAAGGCCCGCACGCCCGATTGCCCCCACTGCATCATCGTCGATCTGTGCGAATATCGGCGCAAGACCCATGCCAGCGTTTGACACACATTCACGCGAGCAGCTGCGCCGCAGCTACGTCGAGGCCTGGAGCCGCCACTTGGAAGGGGCTCCGCTGACGCCCTTGCAGGCACTCATTGCCGATGTGATCGGCGCTCATCCCGAATACCAACTCCTCATGCGCAATGCCGAAACGGCGAACGCCCATGAGCCGGCCGCGGACGGCGATACCCATAATCCGTTTTTACATATGGGACTGCACATCGCGGTGCGCGAACAGGTCTCCATCGACCGCCCGCCGGGCGTCCGCGCCCTGCACGGTCAATTGCAGGCGCGCTATGGGGATGTTCACGCGGCGGAACATGTGCTCATGGAGGCCTTGGGAGAGACGCTCTGGCGGGCGCAGCACGCCGGCGGAGTGCCGGATGAATCGCGGTACTTGGAGCTCGCGCGTCGGCGCTTGGCCAAAGGTTAAGCAAGCTTCATGCGCGCTTCATCGGCAGTCAGGATGGCGCCGGCTATTCTGAAGCGCAATGCGCTTTATGCTCATCTCGGTCATCTTCTTCGGACTGCTCAGTTGGGCAGCGCTTCCTGCCGTGTCCCAATCGGTATCGCCCGGGAACTCCACCGAAGCGGCCGCGGCCGGTAATCAGTCCGATGCTGCCGAGAAACACGCCAGGCGTACCGCGTGCCTCAAGGACGCGAAGTCCAAAAAGCTGGTCGGCGCGCAGAAAACGGCGTTCTTGAAGGACTGCATGTCGGATGCGCCGCAGCCGCTGACCTCGGCCAGCTCGGTTTCACCTTGAATACCCTTGGAGTCTAGCGAACCCGCTCCGGAACCGGGGTGACCGTGATCAGCACCTGGCCGATCGCCGCCCCGCTGAGCTGCAGCAAGAACGGCTTGGTACCTCTCAACGGGAACTCCACGATCTTATGTGGCGCGGCGCAGGTATGCTGCCCCTGAAAATCCGTGGGCTGCAGCACCGCATCGGCGGTGATGATGTCGACCCATACCGGTAGGTCCAGCGCGACACGATAGTTTCCCTCGGCGCTGATCCTCAAGATGGCAAGGCCCCCGTGCGCATTGTCGTCGGTCTTCTTGCCTTGCCGGACCGGGTAATTGACGCTGCTCTGCGCAGCGAGCGCCAGCTGATACAAGCGATTCGGCAGCACGATTGGGGCCGATTTGACGTCGATTCCCGCCTGCATCACGGTGGGCGGCCCTGCGAACAGCGCCCTCTCCTTGCTGACGTCCCATTTGAAATCCATGCACCCATCCTGAGCGTGCGCGGCGAAGCAGCCCATGCCGATCGTCAGCATCAGGAGGCGAGTCAAAGAACGGGCCTTTGACATGGCATTCAATCCTTGCGTTTCGGAATGTACAGATCGGTCAATGTGCCTTCGAAGGCCTCGGCGGCGAATGCCACGGTCTCCGAGAGGGTCGGATGCGCATGCACGGTCAAGCCGACGTCGGAGGCATCCGCGCCCATTTCGATGGCCAAGCCCACCTCGGCGACCAGCTCGCCGGCATTGGTGCCGACGATGCCGACGCCGATGACCCGATGCGACTCCTTGTCGAAGAGGATCTTGGTAAAGCCCTCGTCCCGGTTCAGCGCCAGCGAGCGGCCGCTGGCGGCCCAGGGGAATACGCCCTTGCCGAAGGCGATGCCGCGCTCCTTGGCTTCGGTTTCAGTGAGGCCCACCCAGGCGATCTCAGGATCGGTGTACGCCACTGCGGGGATGCAGCGCACGTCGAACGATGACTTGTGTCCGGCAGCCACTTCGGCGGCGACCTTGGCCTGATGCGTGGCGCGGTGGGCCAGCATGGGCGCGCCGGTGATGTCGCCGATGGCGAATATGTTCGGCACATTGGTACGCAACTGCCTGTCGACCGCGATGATGCCGCGAGCATCGACTTTGACACCCGCGACGGCCGCATTCACGGCGTTGCCGTTGGCGCTTCGGCCCACGGCCACCAGCACGCGGTCGAACAGCTGCGGCTCCACGGCTTCGGGTCCCTCGAAGGTGGCAAGCAGCCCGGCGGCGCTCGCCTCGAGTTTGGACACTTTGGTCTTGACCAGAATCTTCTCGTAGCGCTTCTCGATGCGCTTTCTCAAAGGGCGCACCAAATCACGGTCGGTACCCGGCATCAAGTCGTCGCTGAGTTCCACCACGGTGACCTTGACGCCCAGCGCATCGTACACGCATGCCATTTCCAATCCGATGATGCCGCCGCCGATCACCAGCAGCCGCTTGCAATCGACTGGCAACTCCAGAGCGCCGGTGGAATCGATCACGCGCGGATCATCCGGCAATCCAGGCAATCGCATCGATTCGGATCCCGCCGCGATGATGCATTGCTTGAAGTCCAAGCGCCGCAGGCCCTCTGGACCATTGACCTCGAGCGTGTTCGGTCCCACGAACTTGGCCTCGCCGCGTACCACGTCCACCTTGCGCTGCTTGGCGAGTACGGTGAGCCCGTTGGTCAGCTTCGTCACGACTCGATTTTTCCACGCTCGCAATTTCTCCCGATCGATCTGTGGCGGGGCGAATGTAATGCCGGCAACCGCCATATCGGCGGCGTCCTCGATGACCTTGGCCGCGTGCAGCAGGGCTTTGGAGGGAATACAGCCGACGTTCAAGCAGACGCCGCCGAGCATCGGCCAGCGTTCGATGAGCGTTACCTTGAGACCTAAATCCGCAGCCCGGAATGCCGCCGTATAACCGCCCGGCCCGGAGCCCAGCACTATCAGATCCAGCGCCCCAGCCGCGGGTCTGGCAGCGTCGCTTGCCGCCGGCGCCGCAGACGTCTCGGCGGGCTTCGTCTCGGCAGGTTTTACCTCGGCAGGCTTTACCTCGGCAGGTTTTACCTCCGCGGACTTTGCGGCGGCCGGCGGCGCGGGCGACTCTTCCTTCGCGGGCTCTTGCTTGGCCGCCTCTTGCTTGGCCGGCGCTTGCTTGGCCGGCGCTTGCTTGGCCGCTGCGTCGGCCGTTTCCACCATGGCAATCAGCGCGCCGGCAGATACCGTATCGCCCGTCTTGATCTCAATCGAGGCAATGACTCCGGCGGCCGACGAGGGCACATCCATCGAGGCCTTGTCGGACTCCAGCGTGATCAGCGGATCCTCCAGAGCGACGGTGTCGCCCTTCTTGACCAGCACCTCGACGACCTTGACGTCTTTCGCATCCCCCATGTCGGGAACGCGCACCTCTACCGTGCTCATGAGAGCGCCTTGACGTCGCCCAGAACCTTGGCCAGAAATACCACGAAGCGCGCCGCTGCAGCGCCGTCGATGACCCGGTGATCGTAGGAAAGCGACAAGGGCAGCATCAACCTGGGGATGAATCCGCCGCGCTCATACACGGGCTTTTGGCTGGATTTCGACACTCCCAGGATCGCGACCTCGGGGGCATTTATGATGGGTGTAAACGCGGTCCCGCCGATGCCGCCCAGACTGGAAATGGTGAAAGTGCCGCCCTGCATTTCGGCGGCCTTGAGTTTTCCGGCACGCGCCCTCTCAGACATCTCAGCCAAAATGCGGGCAATTTCGAAAATACCAAGCCGATCGGCGTTGGCAATGACGGGAACTACGAGTCCGTTCGGCGTATCGGCCGCGAAGCCGATGTTGAAATACTTCTTGAACACCAGATTCTCGCCGGAAGGGTCGAGCGAAGCATTGAACCGCGGATACTCCTTGAGCGCGAGCAGACAGGCTTTGATGATGAACGCCAGCGGCGTGAGACGCACGCCTTCTTGAGACGCCTTGGCCTTGAGCTCGACCCGGGCTGCCTCCAATTCGGTGATGTCCGCATCCTCGTGCTGCGTCACGTGCGGCAAATTCAGCCAGCTCGCCTGCAGCCGCGATCCCGAGATCTTCTGAATCCTCGAGAGCGGCTTGACTTCGACGGGTCCGAACAACGCGAAATCGACCGCAGCCACCTTTGGCAGCGCCGTGGCTGCGGCAGGCGCGACCTGCGACGAGGTCAAGATGCTCTTGACGTAGGCCTTGATGTCTTCCTGGGTGATACGGCCCTTGACGCCCGTGCCCTTGATGCGGCCGAGATCCGCGCCCAATTCGCGCGCGAACTTGCGAATCGAGGGACTCGCATACGCCTTCGAAAACGCCGCTTCGTCGACGCGCGGCGACGCGGCGGGAACCGGTTTCGCGGGCGGTTGCGTCGAGTCCGCTTGCGAGGCGGGTCCGGCCGGTGCGGCTTGTGCCGCCGGGTTCGCCTCTGCCTTTACCGGCGCGGTCGCCTTCCCCGCGGTGTCGGCTTTAGGAGCAGCGCTGTCTGCTGCCGGCGCGGCTTCCTTGGGCGCCGCTGCTTCTTTGGGCGCCGCGTCCTCCTTCGCCGTCGCGCCCTCCGCGCCATCGGCCTCCAACACCAGGATCAGCGATCCTTCCGAAACTTTGTCGCCGGTCTTGAGCTTTACTTGAGCGATCTTGCCTGCGCGCGGCGCGGGCACGTCCATTGCCGCCTTTTCTGTTTCCAGTGTTATCAACGGCGTTTCTTTTTCGATTTGCTGGCCATCCTTGACCAGCACGTCGATGACGCTCACGTCCTTGAAGCCGCCGATGTCGGGCACGAGAACTTCGCTTGTGTTTGCCACGGTCGCCGCCTAAACCGTCAACGGATTGGATTTTTCCGGATCGATGCCGAACGCCTGCATGGCCTTGCTGACGGTGTTCTTGTCGATCTTGTCCTCGTCGGCCAGCGCTTTGAGCGAGGCGACCACCACGTAGTGGCGATCCACTTCGAAGAATCGCCGCAGTTCGGCGCGCGAATCGCTGCGTCCGAAGCCATCCGTGCCCAGCGCGGTATAGGCGCCGGGGACCCATTGACGAATCTGATCCGCGACCGTCTTCATGTAGTCGGTGGCGGCGATGAATGGTCCCCTGCGGCCGGACAAGGTCTTTTGCACGTAGTTCTGCTGCTGAGGCTCGCCCGGATGCAGCATGTTCCACCGTGCGATCGACAATGCGTTCCTGCGAAGTTCGCTGAAACTCGTCACCGAAAACACATCCGCGGGCACGCCGTAGTCCTTCTCGAGAATCTGCGCCGCGGCCAGAACCTCGCGCAGAATGGTTCCGGAACCGAACAACGTGACGCGCACTTTGCCGCGGCCTCCGCTCTGCAGCAAATACATGCCGCTCAAAATACCCTGCGCCGCCCCGGCGGGCATCGCTGGATGCGCATAGTTCTCATTCATGCAAGTGATGTAGTAGAAGACGCTCTCTTGATCCTGGTACATGCGCCGCAAGCCGTCCTGCACGATCACTGCGAGCTCATAGGCATAAGTCGGGTCGTAGGCGACGCAATTCGGCACCGTGGTTGCAACCAGTTGACTGTGACCGTCCTGATGCTGCAAACCCTCGCCGGCCAGCGTGGTGCGGCCCGCGGTGCCGCCGACCAAGAAGCCGCGCGCCTGGCTGTCGCCCGCAGCCCAGATGAAATCGCCGACGCGTTGAAAGCCGAACATCGAGTAGTAGATGTAGAACGGCACCATGCTCACGCCATGATTCGAGTAGGCGGTGGCGGCGGCCAGCCATGAGCACAGACTGCCGGCTTCGTTGATGCCTTCCTCGAGAATCTGTCCCTGCTTGTCCTCGCGATAGAACATCAGCTGATCGGCATCCTGCGGCGTGTATAACTGTCCCACCGAGGAATAGATACCGATCTGGCGGAACATGCCCTCCATGCCGAAGGTACGCGCCTCGTCCGGCACGATCGGCACGATGTGCTTGCCGATGTTCTTGTCCTTGACCAGGGTCGTGAGAATGCGCACCAACGCCATCGTGGTCGAAATCTCGCGGTCGCCCGTGCCTTCGAGCAACGAGCTGAACGCTTCCAGCGGCGGCACGGCCAACGGCGCCGCGGAGGAACTGCGCGCCGGCAGATAGCCGCCCAGGACCGCGCGCCGCTCCTGCAGGTACTTCATTTCCTCGCTGTCCGCCGCGGGCTTTCTGAATGACAGCCCGGCGATTTCCTCGTCGGTAATCTGGATGTTGAAGCGATCGCGCACTTCCTTGAGCGCATCGTCGCTGAGCTTCTTTTGCTGATGGGTCGAATTCAAGCCCTCGCCCGCCTTGCCCATGCCGAAGCCCTTGACCGTCTTTGCCAGAATTACCGTGGGCGAACCCTTATTGGCGACCGCGGAGGCATACGCCGCGTACACTTTCTGCGGGTCATGGCCGCCGCGATTCAAGCGCCAGATCTCTTCGTCCGACATGTTCGCGACCATCTCCTTGAGCTCCGGATACTTGCCGAAGAAATGCTCGCGCGTATACGCGCCGCCCTTTGACTTGAAGTTCTGATACTCGCCGTCGACGCATTCCTCCATCAGCCGTTTCAACAGCCCCTTTTGGTCCCGTTCCAGCAAAGGATCCCAGCGCGATCCCCACACCACCTTGATCACATTCCAGCCGGCGCCGAGGAATGCCGCCTCCAGTTCCTGGATGATCTTGCCGTTGCCGCGCACCGGACCGTCGAGCCGCTGCAGGTTGCAATTGATCACGAAGATCAGATTGTCCAACTTCTCGCGGACCGGCATGGTGAGCGCGCCCATCGATTCCGGCTCGTCCATCTCTCCGTCGCCGAGAAACGCCCAGATCTTGCGGTCGGACGCCGGCACGATGCCGCGATGTTCCAGATAGCGCACGAAGCGTGCCTGAAAGATCGCGGTCATCGGGCCCAATCCCATCGACACGGTCGGGAACTGCCAGAAGTCCGGCATCAACCAGGGATGCGGGTAGGATGACAATCCGCCGCCCTTGACCTCCTGGCGAAAGCGCTGCAACTGGCTCTCATCGAGGCGGCCCTCGAGGTAGGCGCGTGCATAAATGCCGGGGCTCGAATGCCCCTGCACGAAAATCATGTCGCCGGGATGCGCGGCGCTGCGCGCGCGCCAAAAATGATTGAAGCCGACTTCGTACAGCGTCGCGGCCGAGGCATACGTGGCAATGTGGCCGCCGTACTCGGAATTGGCGCGATTCGCCTGCACCACCATGGCGAGCGCATTCCAGCGGATGTAGGCCTCGTTGCGCCTCTCCAGGGACCGGTCGCCCGGATACTCCGGTTCCTGGGCCTTCGAGATGGTGTTCAGATACGCCGTGTTCGGCTTGAACGGCAGATAGGCGCCCGAGCGCCGCGTGAAGTCCACCAGTTTCTCGAGCAGGAAATGCGCACGCTCAGGTCCCTGGGCGCGCATGACCGATTCGATCGATTCCAGCCACTCCTGAGTTTCCACAGGATCGATGTCTTCGAATGGGGATTGTTGTGTCATAGAATGCACACGCCTACGTGTCCTGATAAGATGGCAGGCACGTTACAGCGCCCCTGCGCCGACTGCCACTAGGTTGTTAACCGCTCTATCTTCGGGGTTTGGTTTTTCTCGGTCAAGCAAGCGCATGGCGAGCGCCACTCTTGCGGTTTCAACGATATGCCGATTCGCCTACCCTTTGAACAACTCCTAGTGCCGGTGCGCCAGAGCGGCGCCCGTGTCAGCGCCGCGTCCCTGGCGCGCCATTCGAGCGCAGTGCTGCTGCTTCAGTTGCAGCCCTCCGCGGCCGATTGGAACGCGCTGCCGCACGGCGCGCTGCTGAAGGGCCTGTTCGCCGACAAAGTGCGCAAAGCCGGCGATAGCTTCCACGTGCGCGTGGGCGCGCGCGCGCAGACCCTGCTCATTGTCGCCTGCATCGACACCGGCCGCAGTACATTTGAGCGCCTGCAGGCGGCGGCCAAGTTGAGCCGCATCGCGCTCGACGGCGAACCGCGCTCCATGCTCCTGTGGCAGCAAGGATGCGATGCGGCGGCGGCCGACGCCGCCCTGCTCGCGCTCATCGCCGCTCTGCAAGCGGCCGCATTCCGTTTCGCCTCGTTCAAGAGCAAGCGCAAGCCGCCGCTGCGCTTGACGCGCATCGACATCGGCCGCCGCGGCAAGTTGCCCGAGCTCGATGCGACGCTGGCGAGTTCCGGCGGCAACAATCTCGCGCGCTGGCTCACCGCGCTGCCGCCGAACTATTTGGATGCGCGCAAGTATAGGCGCTTTGCGCAGGAGTTTGCGCGGCACCTAAGGTTGGGCTTCAAGTTCTACGGCGAACCTCGGCTGCGCCGCCTCGGGGCCGGCGCGTTTCTCGCCGTCGCCAGCGGCAATGCCACCCGCGATGCCGGTATCGCCTACTTGTCGTATCGGCCGCGCGGTGCCGCAGCGGCACAGCTGAGCCTGGTGGGCAAGGGCATCTGCTTCGATACCGGCGGCACGAACTTGAAACCGCACAAGAGCATGCTCGACATGCATACCGACATGGAAGGCAGCGCCGTGGCGCTCGGCAGCCTGTACGCCCTTCACTATCTGCGCTCGCAACACCCGGTCGACTGCTGGCTGGCGATCACCGAGAATCGCATCGGTCCCACCGCGTACAAACCGCAAGACGTGGTGCGCGCCCTGAACGGCACCACCATCCAAGTGATCCACACCGACGCCGAGGGGCGCATGGTGCTCGCCGACACGTTGAGTCTCGCGGCCACCAAGAAGCCTCGTGCCATCATCGACTATGCCACCCTGACCGGCGCCTGCGTCTATGCGCTCACCGAACGCTACAGCGGCGCGTTCACCAATCGCCCCGCCACGCGCGCCGTGATCGAGTCCGCAGGCAGCGACAGCGGCGAGCGGGTCTGGTGCTTTCCCATGGACGCCGATTTCGACACCGACATCGACAGCAGCGTCGCCGATGTTCAGCAATGCCCCGTGGAGGGCCGTGGCGATCACATTTTGGCGGCGCGCTTTTTGAACCGCTTCGTGCCGGCGGATATCCCTTGGCTGCACCTGGATCTGGCGGCCGGCACGCGCCACGGCGGGTTGGCTCACATCACCACGGACATCACCGGCTTCGGGGTGCGCTACACGCTCGAGCTACTGCGCCGCGGCTGGCCGCAGACCGGCAAATCATGAACGCGCTGCGCATCCAGCGTCCTGATGACTGGCATGTGCATCTGCGCGACGGCGCGGCGCTTGGCGCCGTGGCCAAGTTCACGGCGCAGCGTTTCGGGCGCGCCATCGTCATGCCGAACTTGGCGCCCCCCATCACCACTACCCCCATGGCAGCTGCCTACCGGGCGCGCATCATGGCGGCGCTGCCCAGAGACTCGAGCTTCGAGCCGCTGCTCACCTTGTACCTCACCGAGGGCATGCCGGTCGATGAGATCGATCGCGCCAAGCGCAGCGGCTTCATTCATGGCGTGAAGCTCTATCCTGCCGGGGCGACCACGCATTCGGACGCCGGCGTCCGCGATATCAGCAATGTCTACGCCGTGCTCGAGCGCATGGAAAAGCTCGGCATGCCGTTGCTGGTGCACGGTGAAACTCCGCATGCCGATGTCGATGTGTTCGACAGGGAGGTGCACTTCATCGATGCCGTATTGCAGCCGACGTTGCAGCGCTTCCCGAAGCTCGGCGTTGTGTTCGAGCACATCACGACGCGGCGCGCCGTGGAGTTCGTGCAGGCAGCGCGCGCGCGCGTCGCCGCCACCATCACGCCGCAACATCTGCTGCACAATCGCAACGCGATTTTCGCCGGTGGCATCAGACCGCACTATTATTGCCTGCCCATCTTGAAGCGCGAACACGACCGCCGGGCGCTCATTGCCGCGGCCACCAGCGGCAATCCACGCTTCTTTCTCGGCACCGACAGTGCCCCGCACGAGCGCGCCGCCAAGGAAAATTCTTGTGGATGTGCCGGCATGTTCACGGCGCACGCAGCGATCGAGTTGTATGCTGAGGTTTTCGAGTCGGCGGGACATTTGGACAAACTAGAGGGCTTCGCCAGCCATTTCGGCGCGGACTTCTACGGACTACCGCGTCACGAGGACACGATTACCTTGGTCAAGGACCCCTGGGTGGCGCCGACTGCTTATGACTTCGGCGACGGCGCACTGGTGCCCTACCGCGCCGGGGAAAGCATCGCCTGGCGCTTGAGCCCGCCTGCGCAGGCTGCGTCCCCGCTGGACGCGCCCACCCAGGCCGCGGCCGAATGACGCAGCTTCCGCCCATCACCTTCGCCACCCGTTTTCGCGGCTTCCTGCCGGTGGTGATTGACGTCGAAACCGGCGGTTTCAACCATCAAACCGACGCCCTGCTGGAAATCGCCGCCGTGCTCCTGGAGATGCGCAGCGACGGCACGCTACAGCGCGGCAATACCTTCCGCTTCCATGTAACGCCATTTCCGGGCGCGAATCTCGAGCCTGCATCGCTGGCGGTGACCGGCATCGATCCGCATCACCCGCTGCGCCAATCAGTCCCCGAGGAGGAGGCGCTGCAGAGCATCTTCCGCGAAGTGCGCAACGCCATGCGCGCAGCGGACTGCACCCGCGCGGTGCTGGTCGGGCACAATGCCTTCTTCGATTTGAATTTCTTGAATGCGGCGGTGGCACGGGCGCAGGTGAAGCGCAACCCGTTTCATCCGTTTTCCAGTTTCGACACCGCCACGCTCGGCGGCGTCGCGTTTGGGCAGACGGTGCTGATGCGCGCCACGCTGGCGGCTGGCCTGGAGTGGGACACCTCGTCCGCGCATTCCGCGGCCTACGATGCGGAGCGCACCGCCGATCTATTCTGCACGGTGTGCAATCAATTTCAGGGCGTTTTTGAATCCAGCCGCAGGCGCCTGGCCGCCATGGGGCCGCTCGAGGTCGAGCCCGGCAGCAATTCTTGAGGCCGCGAGCGCTGCGCTTAGGCGGCGAGCGCGCCTGCGCCGGCGAGCAGCTGCTTCAGTTCACCGCTCTTGTACATCTCGATGGTGATGTCGCAACCGCCGATCAACTCGCCGTTGACGTACAGCTGCGGGAAGGTCGGCCAGTTCGAATAGCTCTTCAGCGCCTCGCGCACTTCCGGATCCTCGAAAATATTGAAGTGCGCGAACTGCGCCTTGCACGCCCGCAGCGCGCCGACGGTCTGCGCCGAGAAGCCGCATTGCGGGAAGTCGGGCGTGCCTTTCATGTACAGCACCACCGGTGCGGAGGCCAGCTGGCTCTTGATACGTTCGATCGCATTCATGGTCGACAATCTCCAAATGATTCAATTACGCCCGCCGGAGCCGCTGTAGCGCGCCGGGGTCTGTCATAGCGCCCGCCGCAGCCGCAGGCGGCCCCCCGTTCACTGCGCCAGCGGGCGATTTCCCCTATTGTACGATAACATCCGTGGCAGTATCCGTCGGCCCCAGTGAGCAAAGGCTGGGATATCGTTGAATTATTGGGGTCAGTCCCCTATTCTTCCAAGCCCACCGCCTTCGGTCCGCACGGCGGCGACAAAATAATTTTGAGGAGGGGAATTGTATGAACCCACTGACGACAGTCAAATGGCCTCTGATCATCGGATTCGTGCTCGCAGTCATCATTGCGGCGCTCATCGACGGTGGCCTGAGCTTCAATACCTTGACCTTGGCCAGCTTGACCCGGTGGCTGCACATCGTCGCGGGGGTCTTCTGGATTGGGCTTTTGTACTATTTCAACGCCGTTCAGACCCCGGCCCTGGCGGTGGCCAACGCTGACAAGGGTGGTCCAGGCGGTGCCGGCATCAGTAAATATGTCGCCCCGCTGGCCTTGCTGTGGTTCCGCTGGACCGCGCTGGCCACCTGGGTACTCGGTGCGTACCTGCTGTCCCAGACCCCTGGCCGCTTCATTGGTGCCTTTACCTTGGGATTGTTGGACACCCCGGTTTCCCGCCCGAACCTCATCATGGGCATAGGGGCCTGGTTCGGCACCATCATGTTGTTCAACGTCTGGGGGATCATCTGGCCGAACCAGAAGAAGATCCTTGGGATGAAGCCCGCCACCGACGAGGAGAAAGCCAAGGCCCGCAAGCTGGCGCTGTACGCCTCGCGCATCAACTTCCTGCTGTCGATTCCGATGCTGATGTGCATGGTCGGCCCCACGCACGGACTGCCTTTCTAAGTTACGGGACGGCACCGACACGCCCATGCGCGCCACGGTGCCCGTCCCTGCGGACCTGACGCGGCAGGTGGCTGTCGCGCTCGCCGAGGATATCGGCAGCGGCGATCTGACCGCCGCCCTGATCCCGCCAGGCAAATCCGGCCGCGCCACCGTCATCACGCGCGAGCCGACCATCGTGTGCGGCATGCCCTATGTCGAGGAGACCTTGCGCCAGCTGGGCGGCGCAGCGCTTACCTGGGCTGCGGCCGAGGGCCATTCAGCCGCCGCCGGCGAGCCGCTGTTCCGCGTGGAGGGCAACGCCCGCAGCATGCTCACCGCGGAGCGCACTGCGCTCAACTTCCTGCAGCTGCTCTGCGGTACCGCCGCCGCCGCGCATGCCTATGCCGTGCTGCTCGAGGGAACCGGCTGCCGGCTGCTCGACACCCGCAAGACCCTCCCAGGTTTGCGGACCGCGCAAAAATACGCCGTCCGGGTCGGCGGTGGCCATAACCATCGCATGGGTCTGTTCGACGGCGTACTGATCAAGGAGAACCACATCATGGCCGCCGGCTCGATTACCGGGGCCGTGTCCGCGGCCAAGCGCATCAGCGGCGTGCCGGTCGAGGTGGAGGTCGAGAATCTGGTGCAGCTGCGCGAGGCGATCAACGCGGGTGCGGATATCGTCATGCTGGATAATTTCTCGCTGCCCGACATGCGCGAGGGTGTGGCAATGAATGCGGCCGCAGGCAAACCCCTAAAAATCGAAGCGTCCGGCGGCATCGGCATGGACACGGCGCGTGAAATCGCGCAAACCGGCGTGGATTACATTTCCGTGGGCAGCATCACCAAGCACGTGCGCGCCGCCGATTTGTCCATGCGCTTCGAGTGGACCGGCTGACCGGGGGCAGCCGTCAGCCGAAGCAGCCCGCCCGCTCAGGCGCTGTTGGCTGCCTTCAAAACCCGCTGCGGCTGCGAGACGCCATAGCCCTGCGCGTAGTCCACGCCGAGGCTTTGCAGCATGTTGATGATTTCCTGATTCTCCGCAAACTCAGCAATGGTCTGCTTGCCGGTCAGATGCCCGATCTCATTGATCGAGCGCACCATCTCCCGGTCGATGGGATCGTGCAGAATCTCTTTGACGAAGCTGCCGTCGATCTTAAGATAATCGACCGGGAAGTGCTTCAGGTAGCCGAACGATGAGAGGCCGGTGCCGAAGTCATCGAGCGCGAACTTGCAGCCCAGCTCCTTCAGCGCCTGGATGAAGCGGTTCGCCTGCGAGAAACTCGCGATGGCCGCCGTTTCGGTGATCTCGAAGCAGATCTTCGTAGCGTCGAGCCCGCTGCGATGGAACTGGTCGATCACGTAGGGCAGGAATTTATCGTCTCCCAAACTCTGGCCGGACAGGTTGATCGAGCACATGGTCAGTCGCGCTCTTTCGTCGGCCTCCGAAACCAGCCAGCGGAATGCGTTTTCGATCACCCAACGGTCGATGTTCGGCGTGATGCCGTAGCGCTCCGCGGCGGTCATGAAATTGTCCGGCGAGACGATCTTGCCCGCCTCATCGCGCATGCGCAGCAACAGTTCATAGTGCGCGCCGCTGTCGGCCTTCTGCAGCGGCAGAATGGTCTGGCGGAATAGCTCGAAGCGCCCCTCTTCCAAGGCATTGTTGATGCGCGCTGCCCACTGCATCTCACGGCGCCGGCGCATCAAGTCCAGATCGTTTTCCTCGAAACTGTGCACGCGGTTTCGACCGGCCTCCTTGGCCGCCTGGCAGGCGCTGTCGGCGGCGCTCAAGACCGATGCGACGTCGGCATTGTCCGCGGAGATCGGCACGACGCCGATGCTCGCCCCCAGCCTGAACGTGCGCTCCTCCCAGGTGAACTTGAAGTTGCGTACCGCTTCGCGCAGGGCTTCGGCGGTGCGCATGGCCTCATCGAGCGAGCAGCTCTCGAGAAGAATGCCGAACTCATCGCCGCCCAGGCGCGCCAGCGTGTCGCGCCAGCGTACTTTGGACTTCAGCAGCGCACCGACCTGGCCGAGCAACGCATCGCCGGCGCTGTGGCCGCACGTGTCGTTGACGATCTTGAATTGGTCCAAATCCAGGCAGCACAGCGCGTACGAGGTCTCGCGCGCCTTGGCGCTCTTCAGAGCGCGTTCCATGCGGTTCTCGAATTCGCGCCGATTGACGAGGCCGGTCAACACGTCGTGGCTGGCGTGATAGCTCAAGCGCCGGTTCAGCTCACGCGCCTCGCTGACATCGTGGAACACCAGCACGCCGCCCGATACCGAGCCGTTGCCGTCGCGTATCGGCGAGGCCGTGCTTTCCACGTAGATTTCGTTGCCGTCGCGCCGGATCAGCAGCATCGGGCGCACCGATTTGATCGAACGCGTGCGGCGAATGGCCACGGCCAGCGGATTCTCCAGCGGCTCGCAGGTTTCCTCGTGAAATGCCCGGAAAATCTCCTCGATGGCGCGGCCCTGGCTATCCTCCAGCCGCCAGCCGCTCAGGGCCTCGGCCACTGGGTTGACGTAGTCGATGACGCCCTTGGCATCCGTCGTGATGACGCCGTCGCCGATGCTCTGCAGGGTGATCTGCGCGCTTTCCTTTTCCCGGAACAGCGCCTCTTCGTACAGCTTGCGCTCCGTGATGTCGAGTTCCACGCCGACCAAGCGCAGCAGCCTGCCCTTCTCGTCGACCTTGGCCTTGGCCCGGCTGATCACCCAGCGCCACTCGCCGGTGGCATGGCGCATGCGATGCAGGCTCTCGAAAATCGGCGTCTTGCCCGCGACATGATCGCGAATCGCGGACTGCACCCGCGACATGTCGTCGGAATGCACCAGCGTGCGCCAGTCGGGCGCCTGGCCGACATCCTTCTCATCGTAGCCCAGCATGGCTTTCCAGCGCGGCGAGAGGTAGACGCGGTTGTTCACAGTGTCGAAGTCCCAAAGCCCGTCATTGGCGCTGTGCAGGGCCAGTTCATTGCGCTCTTCCAGCTCATGCAGCTGACGCTGAATGGCGATGCGCTCCATGCCGGCAGACAGGCTGCTGCCCAGCAGCTTCATGAGCAGATGCAGCTGCACCTCCCAATTCTCGCGCGGCCGCGCATTCGCGATGCCCAGCACGCCGGCTGGCTTGCCGCCGACGCAGTACCCGATCATCAGTACCGAGCCTATTCCCAAATGGGACCACTGCGCGGCATCCTCGCCCTGGTCGCTGCGCGGTTCGGAGGTATCGCGCAGCTCCGAAACGCGCAGCGGCGCGAGCCGCGAGCGCAGCCACGGCATCACCTCCAAGGGTTGTCCGCGCAGCTGCTCCGGATTCCCGGTGCTCAGCAAGCTGCGCGCTACCTGGATTTCGCCGAACGCATCCACCTCCAGATCCAGCATCATGTGGAACGCCGTGTCGACGCGCGCGGCCTCGCGCAGCATCTCCAAGTTCGTGACGATGGTACTGAAGGCGTTTTCCGCCGTGATCGCCTGGAAGTCGACGGCGATCTTGGTGGTGACGACGTCCGTGCCCAGCACCGGTCGCGCGCCGCGCTTCGGCCAAGTCTGAGGGGACAAAATATCCGACGCAGTCAGGTCGAGTTGGCGGGGATCGTGCGGTGCTGTTGCCATGCGCCTGGACTGGTCCGGAATTAGTTATTGAGGCTTTGAATCAATAGTTTGCCACTCGTCCGTTATGGGAAATCGAATGCGACACACAGTTCCTCGGAGTGTCGTCCCCATACATAGACCGGGATTCTCGCATAAGTCCTAAGGATTACAAGCTAAGCGATTGTATTGTGGGGTTTTAAAACCCGAGGAGACGTGGGCGCCAGCGGAATTTCTCGGCTTAACTTAACCGGGAAATCATTGATGTAGGTTACTGTTCTCGAGCAGCCGCAGCCTTCGCAGTTTCAAAGAGTCGTTTAAGCCTCTGTTCCATATCGAGTTGCCAGTGCTCCAGCCCTGCCGCATCCGTGCCTTTGGAAATGTACACCGGCTCGCCCACCGCAATGACGATGCGCGCGAACGGCTGCGGAATCACGAAGCCATCCCAACCCACGCGCCAAGCGCGCGATGCGAAATAGGTCATGGGAACGATGGGCCGCTGGGACAGTTGCGCGAGCATCAATGCGCCGCCCTTGAACACCCAGGGAGGACCGCGCGGCCCGTCGGGCGTGATGACGGGCGAGATTCCCTCGTGGACCAGCGCCTGATAGAAATCGCGCAGGGTGCGCGCGCCGGTGTGCGAGGAGGATCCGCGAATCACCTCCCCGCCCATGCGCCGCACCAGGATCGCGCCGAATTCCCCGTCCACCGAAGGACTCACCAGAAAGCCTGGCTTGACTCCCGCTGCGCGCAGCCCGAATAAATAGTGCGCGCAGAACAACTGATGCTGATGCCAATACACGGGAATGAAAGATGGCGCACGCGTCAGCGAATCGCTGATGTGCTCGGCGCCGATGATGCGCACCACGCGGCAGGTGCGAAGCATGCCGCGCGCCAGGATGAGCGTCAGCGGTGCGCCCACCGCGTACAGCCAGCGTCGCGCGGTGGTCAGTTGCCGTCCGGACCGCGTCTTCTGCTCATAAATGCTGTTGCGAAGGCCGGGCTCATCGCGTTTGTTCTGCACGGCCGGTATTGTCGGGAAGCACTCCGTGCAGCGCAACGCCTAAGTTACAATACAGGGCATGCAAACTACAGCAATTCCGCCGGGCCCGACCGAGGGCTTCGATATCGGCGGCAGCGAGGAGTCGCTCGGGCGGCTGCGCGATTATTTCGCGCGTTTCGGCGATGTTTACCGCGTATTTGCGCCCGCGCGCGGCGTCTATAACTACATCATCAACAATCCCGAGGACATCAAGCGGGTGCTGCTCTCGAACCATCGCAACTACACCAAGGGCGATGGGATGGATCGGGTCAAAATCCTGCTCGGCAACGGCATCATGACCAGCGAGGGCGATTTATGGCGCCGTCAGCGGCGCATGATGCAGCCCTCCTTCCACCGGCGCGTGATCGACCAATTCGCGCGCCTGATCGGCGAGGTCAACGACAAGTACGCCGAGCGCTGGGCGGCGGCCGCGGCGCGCGGCGAGCCCGTCAACATCTCCAGCGACTCGAGCGAGCTGACGCTGGAGATCGTTCTACGCTCGATCTTCGGCTCGGACCTCGAGCGCCTCGAACAGATGATGGGGGTCAATCCCTTCGAGGTGGTGGCCAAGCACTCGAATCGCGATCTGAAGTTCGCCTTTCAATTCCGCTCCCTGGGCCGCCTGGTGGGTGAGTTGATCCAGCGCAGGCGCAACGAGACCACCGAGCACTTCGATTTCCTCGCCATGTTGATCGCCACCCGCGACCGCGACACCGACCAGCCGATGTCCGACAAGGAGATGACCGACGAGGTGCTGACCTTGATCGTCGCCGGTCACGAGACCACTGCCGCGGCGCTCACCTGGACCTGGTACCTGGTGGGCACGCATCCAAAGGCTGCCGAGGCTCTGCAGGCCGAGGCCGACGCCTCGAGCGATGAGGGGAGCCTCCGCCTCGACGCCGCTGAAAGCTTGTCCTTCACGCACCAGGTCCTGCAGGAGTCGCTGCGGCTGTATCCGCCCGGCTGGCTCCTCTCCCGCCGTGCCATCGAGGCCGACGAACTCGGCGGATTTCCCATCGCGCCGCGCACCGATGTCCTCATCAGTCCCTACATGCTGCATCGTCACCCGCAATTCTGGAGCGAGCCGGAGGAATTCCGGCCCGAGCGCTTCGCCGGCGCCGATGCCGAGGAGCGGCATCGCTTCGCCTACATCCCATTCGCGGTGGGACCGCGCCATTGCATCGGCGAGAACCTCGCCATGTTCGAAATGCTGGTGCACATGCGCACCATGACGCGCCGCTTTCGCCTGACGCGCGCCACCGACGATCCCATCGAATTCGAGGCGCAAATCAACCTGCGGCCTCGCTCCAATCTCATGATGACGGTGATCCCACGATGTTGAATGTGAATGAGCTCGGGCCGGAAACCACGCTGGTCGACATACTCGAACGCAACCGCAGCCTGGACCAAAGCATCATCCACGTCGAAGGCGAGAATCTCGAGCGGCGCGTGTCCTTCAAGGACCTGCATGCCCGTGCGCTCGGCATTCTCTACCTGCTGCAGGCCGCTGGCGCACAGCGCGGCGACAAGATGATCATTTTCTTGAACAACAACGAGCAATTCCTCGACGGATTCTGGGCCGCCGTATGCGGCAGCATCACGCCGGTGCCGCTCGCCGTCGGCATCAGCGAAGAGCATCGGCAGAAGCTCTTGCGTGTCGCGCGCAAACTTGCCGACCACGACCACCGCAGTCCCATCATCTACACCGATGCGAAGAATCTCGAGCGCCTGGAGGCGCTCGCGGCGCAGGTCGGAGAGTCCGAGTTCTTCGCCACGTTGAAAGCCCGCGCCTTCCTGGTCGAGTCGGTCACCGACATCTCGCGCCCGGGCAAGATCACTCGTCCATCGGCCGATGACGTGGCGTTCATCCAGTACTCCTCGGGCTCCACCAGCGAACCCAAGGGCGTAATGCTCACGCACCGCAATCTCATCGCCAACACCCAGGGCGTGCACTCGGTGGCCCAATTCAACGACGAGGATTCGACCTTCAGCTGGATGCCATTGACGCACGACATGGGGCTGATCGGCTTCCATATGATGATGTTCTTTTCCGGGCGGCCCACGCATTTCATGCCCACGGAACTATTCGTGCGGCGGCCGCTGCTATGGCTGCAGGCAGCCTCGAAGCTGCGCGCCACCATCACCTGCTCGCCGAATTTCGGCTACCGGCACTTTTTGAAGGTACTCGGACAGCGGAAACTCGAGGACGTCGACCTCTCCCGCATTCGCCTGATCTTCAATGGCGCGGAGCCGATCTCCGTGCCGCTCTGCAACGAATTCATGTCCGCCATGGCATACACGGGCCTCAAGCGCAGCGCCATGTATCCGGTCTACGGCCTCGCCGAGGCCGCACTGGCCGTGACCGTGCCGCCCATCAACACCGACTACCGCTGGATTCGCGCCAACCGCCACCAGCTCAAAGTCGGCGCCGCCGTGGAGCTCAATCCCGAAAAGCCGCGCGACGCCCTTGAACTCATGTGCGTCGGCCAGGTGATCAAGAACACCGAGATGCTGATCGCGGACGATGCTCATCAGGCATTGCCGACGGGCCAGGTTGGCCACATCCTGATCCGCGGCCCCAGCGTATCGCGGGGCTACTTCGCCGATGTCCCGGCCACGCAGGGCGCGATCGACGCCGCCGGCTGGCTCGACACGGGCGATCTGGGCGTGGTGCACGAGAACGGCTTGTACATTGCCGGACGCGCGAAAGAGATCATCTTCGTCAATGGGCAGAACTACTATCCCTACGACATGGAGAACATCGCGCAGCGCGCACCGGGCTTGGACCTCAACAAGGTGGTGGCCGCCGGTATCGCCAAGCCCGGCTCGCAGGGCGAGGAACTGGTGATCTTCGTGCTGCATCGAAGCAGCATGCAGGACTTCGTGCCCACCGCGACCGCGGTCAGCCGGCTCATCAACGAGCATACGGGGCTCGAAGTCGCTGAAGTCGTTCCCACGAAACGCATCCCCAAGACCACCAGTGGCAAGGTGCAGCGGCATCTGCTCGAACAGGCCTATATCGACGGCGAGTTCGATGCCGATCTTGCCGAGCTCGGGTTGCTCAAGGCCGTCTCGGGCGGCGCGGCCGACGCTGCGGCCGACGGCATCGAAGCACGGCTGCAGTCCATCTGCGAAACGGCGCTACCGGGCAAGAAAATCGCGGTGGATGACAATCTGTTCGAGATCGGCGCGAGTTCGCTGAAATTGATCGAGATCCACGAAAGCGTCGACCGGGACTTTCCAGGATTGATCGACCTCACCGAGCTGTTCGACTACCCCACCATCGCGCAACTGGCCAAGCATCTGGAAGACAAGCTCACCAAAGCGGCGGCCCCGTTGACTACAGCGACGATCCAGCGCTGAACGTATCGCAATTCTCGATTTTGCCGCTGGCGTAGCCGCGCTTGAACCAGCGGATACGTTGTGCCGAGGTGCCGTGCGTGAAGCTATCGGGCACGACAGTGCCGCGCTCGCGCTTCTGCAAGGTGTCGTCGCCCACGGATGAGGCTGCCGTCAGCCCCTCTTCCAAGTCCCCCGGCTCGAGGATTTTGCTGGCCTGATTGGCCCGCTGCGCCCACACGCCGGCAAAACAATCCGCCTGTAATTCGACCTCCACGGACACGTGATTGCCGCCGATCCGTCCCGCCGCCTGCTCCTGTTGCGAAGCCTTGTCGGTGATGCCGAGGAGATTTTGTACGTGATGGCCGACTTCGTGCGCGATGACGTAGGCCTGCGCGAACTGGCCCGGTGCACCGAATTGCGTGGCGAGCTGCTGATAGAACGACAAATCGATATACACCTTGCGATCGCCGGGACAGTAGAAAGGTCCCGCGGCTGCACTCGCCATGCCGCACGCCGAGTCGACCGAATCGGTGAACAAATGCAGTTTGGGAGCGCTGTACGTCCTCCCCAGACTCTGGAAGTATGCCCCCCACACATCCTCGGTGGAGGCGAGAATCTTGCGCACGAAGACGACTTCGGGGTCGTTGGCATCGGTCGCCGCCGTCACCGGTGCGGCGCTGTTGGTGGTCGTCTCGCCGCCGCCGTTCAACAAACTCAGCATGGTGGAAGGACTGATGCCGAGGAAATAGCCCACACCGATGACCACCACGGTGCCGACCAGTCCCAGATGAATGCCGCGTATCCCGCCACCGCCGCCGCGGCCATCCTCGACATTGTCGCTTTCGCGGCTATCGTCCAGTCTCATGCGGCGCTCCCAGGTATCCGACAGCGCAACATGATAAACCTCAGGCGGCGCCGTACAACGGCTTTTTTAGGCGCCATCGCCGATACGACCAGAGCCAGTCCGCGGGGCTGCGCAGCACGTCGGCTTCGCATGCCCGCGCGTATTTTTCCGTGATTTGGTTCGGCTCGAGCGCCTCCTTGCCGTCCCAGAGCAATTTCAACTCCACCTCATAACGGCTGCGCCGTACGCGGCGCATGCAAGCATAAATCACCGGCAGCCGCGTGGCGCGCGCGATCTGCTCGGCGCCGACGTAGAAGGCAGAGTCCTGGCCCAGAAATACGGTCCAGTAACGTTTATCCGTCGAGACCGGCGCCTGGTCGGCATTCATCGCGATAGCGCGCACGATGCCGCGCCGCTTGATGATGTCCGCCAGCAATTCCTTGGCAGGCACCAGCCTCGCGCCGAATTGCGAGCGCACCTTGAACATCAGCCGTTCGGCCCATTGATCGTGCAGCGGCTTGTAGCCCGCGTCCAACGGATAGCCCAGTTGCAGCGCCACCCCCTGCAGCAGCCACTCCCAGTTGCACAGGTGCGATGTGACGAACATGACGGATTGGCCCGCATCGAGAAATCGGCGCGCAACTTCCAGATTCAGAATGCGGACGCGCGAGCGCATCTCGTCCGCGCTCATGGACACCGACTTCAGCACCTCGACCAGCACGTCGCAAAAGCCTTTCAGGAAATCCTTGTGGATGCGTTTGCGCTGCGCCTCGCTGAAATTCGGGTATACCTTCGCCAGCTGTTCGCAAATCACATGCCGTCGATGCCGGACCACGTAGTAGGCCAGGAAGTAAATGAAGGCCCCAAGCCCGTACAGCACCCACCAGGGCAGGCGCGACAACAGCTTGATCAGAAGTTTTAGCGCTTGATCGCGCGTAAGTGAGCTACTCGCGGCGGGCGCCAATCGCCGCTTCCCTTCGACGGCGTCGATATCCATTTCGATGCACGGCGTGAAGCTTCACGCGTTGCATGAGCGCGTCGGGAAGTTCAGCGGGGTCTTCATGGCGCCATATTCCCACAAAAATAGTATTGTTTACAGATGGGTGGTCCCCGCCGACATCGGGACCTCGGGGATGCGCAAGGGCCGCCTCGCGGCGGCCCTTGCTACAAGCGACTCTGTGAGCGCGTCGCGCTCGTCTCAGAAGTCGAAGTAATCGAACTGGAAGAAATCGAACAGATCGTCCAGTGCCGGGGGATTGACCGGCACGTATGGATTGCCTGGCAGTGACAGCGGGTTCGGAAAGTTGTCCCGGCTGCGATAGGTGACAGGGCTCAAGCTCCAGTTGCGTTCGATGAACTTCAAAATCCACCAAAATTGTTGGTGACCTAGAGAGGCTACCGGTTAGCTGGCCTTCATGTCTTGGGGTAGGCTATTAGCTACTTTCAGATTCTAAACTGTTCGTGGCGTGCTCAGCCAACGCTTTGAGATCACCCTATATTGAAGAGGACACAAAACGTGAGCCCATACCCCGGCGTAATTATCATTGCTCTCATGAGTGTCGGTTTGGCTGCACCGGAGATCTCGCCGGCACAAGCTTTTCCCGCTGAGCAGAAAACGAGGCAAGAGGAAGCCGCCGCGCCCGGACTGCATGATTTCGATTTCCTATTTGGTCACTGGCAAGTTCATCATCGAAAGCTGAAGAAGCGCCTCGCCAACAATCATGAGTGGGTCGAATTCGAGGGGACACTATTCAGTCAGCCGCTCATGGGCGGGTACGCAAATGTTGACGACGATGTGTTTGAGGTACCGGGCGGTGCTTATCGCGGCGTGGCTCCGCGATCATTTGACGCCAAGTCAGGGCAGTGGTCGATCTGGTGGATGGATAGTCGATTTCCGGTGGCTCCCATGGATCCTCCCGTAAAGGGTGTCTTCCACAATGGCGTTGGCACCTTCTACGCTGATGATATCGAGAATGGAAAGCCAATCCGCATAAGATTCATATGGTCCGAGATCACCTCCACTTCGTGTCACTGGGAACAGGCTTACTCGCCCGACGGCGGCAGGACGTGGGAGACCAATTGGGTACAAGACCTCAAACGAGTGTTTGGCGGTGCAATGTGAAGCGAGTTGCGCCTGAAAGGCACAACGTTCGCCTGCTCGCAACCCATTCAAATAATCTGCCCACGCCTGCATCGGTGCTGGTGGTCTGCTCACCGGAGAGCTAGATGCAACGCTGTCTCTCCCACAAAGCTGCGGTAAGGATCCCTATCAGATGACCTTGACCATGCGCTTGCCGATATTCTCGCCGGCGAGAAGCCCAATCAAGGCCGCAGGCAAATTCTCGAAGCCGTCGATAATATCCTCGCGCACCTTAAGCTTGCCGCTTTGGACCCATCCCTTGAGATCTGCCAGCGCTTTCTCGCGCTGCGCGATGAAGTCCATCACCAGGAAGCCTTGGAGGGTTAGCCGCTTGGTGACAATCAGGCCGGGGACCCCGCGCGGTGCATGCGGCGCGCCGGTGTCGTATTGAGACACCGCTCCGCAGCAGGCGATGCGGCCGTGGTTCTTCATATTGAACAGACAGGCCTCCAGGATGTCGCCGCCGACGTTATCGAAATATACATCGATGCCGTCGGGGTTCGCGGCGCGCAGAGCGCGAAGGGTGTCCCCCGCCTTGTAGTCCACAGCTTTGTCGAACCCCAGCTCCTCAGTCAAAAGGGCGCACTTGGCGGCACCACCCGCTATGCCCACGGTGCGGCAACCTTTGATCTTGGCGATTTGCCCGACGATCATTCCTACTGACCCGGCCGCCGCGGAGACCACTACCGTGTCACCGGTTTTGGGCTTACCGCACTCGAGCAAGCCAAAATATGCGGTGAGGCCCGCGACTCCGTAGACACTGAGCAGATAGGTGATGGGCTCGGCGACTTGAAGCTTGATCAGGTGTCGCGCGGGCAGCACGGCGTATTCTTGCCAACCGGTGTCGGCGAACACCAGATCGCCGGGAGAAAATCCGGGCGCGCGGCTTTCCCTGACCTCGGCGAGTGCGCCGCCCGCCATGACCTGGCCTGCACTCAGCGCCGTGCGATACGTGGTTCCCTGCATCCACGCGCGATTGGCGGCATCGAGGGAAATATAGCGAGTGCGCAGCAGGAGCTCGCCATCGCCGGGCTTCGGCAGGGCAGCCTCATTCAATCTGAAATGCTCGCGGCCAAGCTTCCCTTGCGGAATCTGGTCGAGGAGTATCTGTCGGTTGATGTCGGCCATGGTGATGTTTCCGTATGTGGAACCGGCTCCGAAATGTCGCGGTGAGCCTAGGATATCAGCGCCGGAGCGGGCAGTGTTTGCCGCGGTCGCGGGCGATGTCGCCGGATGTCCTACGAGGAGATAACGGCGTGCAACTCTCCCCCACCCCTGACCCACGCATTACGAATTCGTAGGTGGTTGGCGTGACTCATGTCAACCAATGGGTTGCGAATGCCAAACGCGGTCCATCGATTTAGAAAGCGGCCAACAACTGCTTGTGATGGCGCAAAAGTGGCTACGCAACAGATTGGCCCCAAGTATCAACTGGGCCCGATCGTCAAAATGATGGACCCGCGCACACGCTGTACAGTATTCCTATCTATATTGACAGGGAATATTGTGATCTATAAAATGGAATCATGAAAACCACTGTTAATATTCCCGATAGCGACCTTGCAGACGCTATTCGATTCACCAAGGCAAAGACGAAACGCGAAGCAATCGTGACCGCTATCCAGGAATTCAACCGCCGCAAGCGCATGGCCGAGCTCACCAAGCACGCGGGAACCTGCAAGGATCTGGTCAGCGTCGAGGAACTCTTGCAGCAGCGTCGCAAGGGCTAAGCGGCTGTGATTTTGGTCGACTCCTCCTCCTGGATTCATATGCTTCGACCGAGTGGAGACGCAGCTGTCAGAGACCGGGTCGTGCGCGCGCTCGATGCCGGTGAGGCCTGTTGGTGTCCCATCATCCGGTTGGAGTTATGGAATGGCGCTGGTGGCGATCGTGACAAGAAGGTACTTAGGGATTTCGAACGCCTCCTGCCGGAACTCGCCATCGACAATGCAGTTTGGAGTGCCGCCTTTGATCTCGCGCGACGCGCGCGTTCCGCTGGTATTTCGGTCCCGGCAACTGACATCCTAATCGCCGCATGCGCGCGACATCACGAAGTCGAGCTTGAACATGCCGACTCAGACTTTTCGCATCTCGAAAAGCTCTAGTATCGTGCGACAAAGAAAAATCGCCGCCCAACCTCAACGGCGATAGTACGAATTCGCAGGTCTTTCTGGCGATGCCTATCAATCAATATCTTACGAACGCCAAACGCGATCTTCGTCGGTAAAACAACTGGAAAATCTGCTTGTGCTGGTACAAAAGCGGCCACAGCACAGTAGCCATGTTTGAACAGATTTGAAGTTTCGGAACTTAGGGGATCTCAGATCCAAATCCAGTTTTTAACTCCTCCTTTCCCGGACGATTGACTGCGCAACCTCTCGCTCACGATGCTCAAAAGCATCGGCGAATTGCTCGAGTTCTGCTGCGCTCATTCCAAGCTCGCGGCCACGCACGCGCCAATTTGAAACGGTCCGTTCGACCTCTGCAAGTATTTCGACAGCAGCTTCCTTATCCAGCTTGAAATAGGCTGCGACCGCCATCAGCGCATCGATCGAAGCCGCTGGACCCGCCTCTTCGGAGATCCATGTTTTCAGTTCACGCTGACGATCGGGGAAGGGATTGATATCGAAAGCCGGCGATAGTCGCCACTGGTCCTTTGCGACATGAAGAAACCCATGATTGTGCAAGTGATCATCAACATTGTTAATGAGGATGGAGAAGGCGATTCGGCGCCAAAGCTCTTTGATGTCGACTTGTGCGTCTGCTCCATGCTGACGTATTGCATCGACAATTTCGGTGTAGGTATGTTCTGTGGGTGCTCCGACGTCCGCACCAAGCAGAGTTGCGGCGGAGACGTACATAAGTCTCCCCTTGGAAGTTCGGTCGAATCTACGAATCAGAGTGACGGGGATACCGTCGCTGTCGATGAGCCGTGCCTGCGGAGCATTGATCCCCGCCGCCTTAGCCAGCTGCATCGCCAAGACCTCGCCCTTGGTAACGGCACGCTCATCCTCGATGCTCGGAAACTTGCCAATGCTGAGCGCGCCATCAGAGTCGATGACAGAGCATTTTGGTCGAAGCCCACCCAGCGAAGTCCCTCGACCGCGAAGGTAAGCAAGGTCTTCTGCCGTTTCGGTGTTGGTCTCGACCGCCCGACTAGCAGTCATCATCATAGACAGCTCGATTAGAGGCGGTGCGGTTCGCTGTCCTTCACTGGTCACACGCTGGAAAACACCTTCCTCGTCTTGAAATCGAAGTGCCCCTACGCGATTGACATCATCGACCGCGAGAAGAAAGTCGACAGGGGTGAGCGGCTGGTGATCCTGCGCTTCTCCGGCCGCTCGAGCTAATGCGCGGAGTTTGGCGTGATCACGGAGAATGACGCGACGCGCCCATCCATCCGGTTCGGTATCGGCTATGGCGCCATGAAATATCGATGCATCGCGGCCGGGTGGCTTGTGAAATTGTGCGCCTGTCACCAAAGGCAGGTCGGGCTCGAGTGCGAATCGATCCGAAGCGGCAAGCCACTGACGGCCGTATTCGAAAGCGGCACTTTGGCGTGCGCCTTGGCTGTCAAAGCGAAGCGTGCCAATGCGACGACTGGCGTCACCGAGAAAGACGCCGAACGTGCGCTTCATAGTGCTTGGGGTTCCTTAGGCGCACGGACGCGTTTCGGCAGGTGGTCTGCGTCGAGCAGGAGGCCGGTGTCATCGCGGCCAGGATCGGCTAGAGCCGTGAGTGCATCGGATAGCCCCAAAACAAAAAGGGCCATAGCGTAGATTCCGAAGGAGACAGTCGGATCGCCTTTCTCGACTTTCAGATAGGTATTTTTATGAACGCCAATTCGCTCGGCCATCATGCCAATGGTCAAGGAGCGCTTACGTCGCGCTACGGCAATGTCAGCGCCGAGCTTGGCAATGGCCTGTCGCAGGCGTAGCGGCAGGACTGCTTTGTTTTTCGTTGCTTTCATAAGGTCTCATAAAATAGACCTAAAGCGGCTTAAAGTCTATTTTAAGATACCTTATGGATAGATATTTCGTAGTTTCTCCGTAGGAACGCAGGGCCACCTGCGGGAGATCGCGGCCGGGAGGTTGGAACTAGGAGCGGTAGCTCGGCAATAAACCATTTGGCACGTTCTGCAAGAGCATTGGCGTCTTTTACTAGTTATGCCGACCCGCTTTTGAGCCAGACTGAAATTGTGAGCTGGGGTCCATTGCGACCTTGGTAAAGCCGAAACCTCATGAAGGGTGACACAAATGAAAAACACGTGAAACCACGACTCCAGTACGAGCCTTTGATCGCGCCTATATCAACGGCCAGTTCGTCACTCCCCATGGAACCCAGGTCGTCGATCTGGTGAACCCGACCGACAACAAGGTTATCGGCA
>Ga0302326_10001706_pt1 | contig 55155 bp, 55 predicted proteins | sample Palsa_T0_3_FD_202264 | JGI IMG/M metagenome (GOLD analysis project Ga0302326, IMG submission 202264) | Peat permafrost microbial communities from Stordalen Mire near Abisko, Sweden - Palsa_T0_3 | ecosystem: Environmental > Terrestrial > Soil > Palsa > Peat permafrost | place: Sweden: Abisko...
CACTTCGTGCGCAGGAATCGGTCTACACCGTGAAGCAGTTGAACGACTATGCTCAGGGCAGCCGTTATGCCGGCGCCACCGCGGCGAATCCGGCGAGCCCCAACGGCTACATCATGGCGACGATCGCCAAGCGATTGACGCCCGATGAGATTCGCGATCTCGCATCCTATGTTCAGGGTCTGCGCTGATGAGGCATTCCAATATGATTCGATCCTATGCCCTCGCGGCACTCCTGACACTCGGTCTCATCGGCTGCGGCCATGCGACACCGCAGGCATCCGTGTCGCTTGCAACTCCATCGGCCGCGCCGCCAGCACCGGCGAGCGAACCGCCTGCCAGCGCACAATCAGAACCCGTGCGCAGCCAGGCGCCCGCCGAAACCACGGCCGAGGAGCGCGCGGACAGCGGCCTTGAGCACCTGGCTGCGATGCCGACCGATCAGACGCTGCCGGGCGGCAAATGGAAACCCGGCACGAATTACCAGCCCGTCGTGCCGGCGCAGCCCACGAGCGTCGGACCCGACAAGATCGAGGTGATTGAGGTTTTCTGGTACGCCTGCCCGCACTGCTTTGACCTTGAGCCCTACATCCAGAGCTGGATTGCCAAAAAGCCCGCCAACGTCGAGTTCGTGCGCGTGCCAGTCATGTGGGGACCCGTGCATCGTGCGCACGCGCGTCTCTACTACACACTTCAGGCGCTGCAGCGTTCAGACCTCGACAAGGCGGTATTCGAGTCGATCCACGACCAGAAAAATCCCATGGTCGGCAACGATGAGCAGCAGACCTACAGCCTGCAGGAGAAATTCGCGGTGGCGCACGGCATCAGCGCCGATGCGTTCAAGAAAGCCTATGACTCCTTTACGGTGAGCTCGAACCTCGCCCGCGCCGAGGAGCTGACGAGCCGCTATCACGTCGACTCGGTGCCGCGCATCATCGTCAATGGAAAATACGTTACCGACGTCGGTCAGGCCGGCGGCCAGCCCGAGCTGATCGCGCTCATAACCGACCTCGTCGCGAGCGAAAAGCATCACTGACCGGCGTCGCCGTCATGGCCGCCATGACGGCGCGCCCCACTGGATTCACCGCCGCAACCTGCAGGCTCGGAGCGGATGATTCCGCTCACGCACTAGATCGTCGGCGTGCGGGCTCCTTCGAGACCTAACAGGAACGCTTTAATTGTAAGGCCGCCGGCAAAACCGGTGAGCTTGCCGTTGGATCCAATCACGCGATGACAGGGCGCCACGATTGAGATCGGGTTCCTGCCATTCGCCGCGCCCACGGCGCGCACGGCTTTGGGTGAGCCAATTCGCCTGGCAATTTCCGCGTACGACCGGGTCTCTCCGAACGGAATCTCAAGCAGGGCGCTCCAAACCCTGGACTGAAATCTGGTTCCCGCAAAGTCCAATCTAAGTTGGAAAGACTTTCGGCGCCCGTCAAAATATTCCTTGAGCTGTCGCTCGGTCTCAAGTAACACGGCATGGCCTTTGTCTTCCGCCACGATATTCAGGCGGACACGGCGCGGGTCATCATTTTCCCACAAAATAGCCGCCAAGCCTGCCTCGCTTGCAACCAGCTTGAGGGCGCCCACCGGGGATTTCACGATCTTGTAGAAGTGCTTTTTCTTAAGCCTGCTGTTCGCGCTGCGCACGGCGACCTCGCTTCTGTATTCACTCGTTTCTGCACGGGGGCGCCGTAACAGTTGTGCCGCGCGGCCGCCGATGACTTCCGGGTCGAGAGCACAAATTCGCTCCGGATCATCTTTGCCTCCGGCCCTTGTGCCGATTGCGGAATGTATCTCTTCAGGGAAGGATTGTTCAGTCATGATACTTAGTCTCTCAGGTGGCTGTGAGTCCGACGAAGCACGATGATGGTTGACGCGCGCGCGCGCCGCTAGCGGAATTCGGACGTCCACCGGCGCCTGCGGCGCGGCCTCCGTAGATGTCCGAAAACCGCTAGACCCGCTCGCAACGCCATGCGAGCATCCGCGCATGGATTTGGATCACAATGCCTGCTACCGCGCCGTCCGGCTGCGTGACTCCCGTTTCGACGGGCGTTTCTTTACCGCCGTAAAGACCACCAAAATCTATTGCCGCCCGATCTGTCCCGCGCGCACTCCGTTGTCAAAGAACGTCAGGTTTTTCCCGACCGCGGCGGCGGCACAGGAGGCGGGGTTCAGGCCGTGTCTGCGCTGCAGGCCCGAAACGGCACCGGACATGGGCGCCTGGCGCGGCACATCCAATACGGTAAGCCGCGGACTCACACTGATCGAGCTCGGAGCGCTGGACGAAACCAGTGTTGACGGACTCGCCCTTCGTCTCGGGCTGGGAGAACGGCAGCTGCGACGGTTGTTTCGCACCCATCTCGGCGCATCGCCGATCGGAGTTGCGCAGACGCGCCGAATACTGCTCGCCAAACAACTTGTGCACGAGACGCATCTGCCGATGACAGAGATCGCATTCGCCGCGGGCTTCCGCAGCATCCGTCGATTCAACGAAGCTTTTCGGGCTCTGTACGGTCGTCCGCCGAGCGAGCTTCGGCGTCTCGGCGGCCCGGATGTACCGATTGCAGACCGCGGCGAATTTAGTCTCTTGCTGCGTTACCAGCCGCCGTATGACTGGCAGGCTATGCTGGAATTTCTGCAGGCACGCGCCATCGCCGGAATCGAGCGCGTTGGAAACAATTGCTACACCCGGACATTCAGTCTCGATGGGATACAGGGGACGGTGGCGGTTCAACCCGCTGCCGGCAATGCGCTGCGCGCCAACATCCGAACCACGAAACTGTCGATCCTCCCGCAGATCATCGCGCGGCTGCGCCGGGTATTCGACCTTGCCGCCGACCCGCTATCAATCGCCGCGCACCTCGCGACGGATCCCACGCTCGCGCCATTGATTTTGCAGCGCCCGGGTTTGCGAATCCCGGGCGCATGGGATGGATTTGAGCTCGCGATGCGAGCGGTGCTCGGCCAGCAAATAACTGTGTCCGGCGCAATTCGCCTTGCCGGGCGTCTGGTCCAAGGTTATGGCGAGCGCTTGGCCATGCCGCAGCGCGACCTGACGCACGTATTTCCGCTGCCGCAGGCTCTCGCTCGCGCCAAGCTCGCGCCGCTTGGGATGCCGGCCAGCCGGGCGGCGACTCTTTCGGCTGTCGCATCGGAGGTGCTTGCCGACCCGGATCTTCTCGGGGCGCGCCTCAGTCTCGATGAGGCTATCGAGCGCTTGCGCGCGATTCGGGGTATTGGGGAATGGACCGCGCAGTACATCGCGTTGCGTCAGCTCCGAGAGCCCGACGCCTTCCCGGCGGCTGACATCGGACTGCAGCGCGCGCTCGCCGATGCCGGCGGACACCGGCCGAATGCCGACGAATTATTGTCCAGGGCGGAAAAGTGGCGCCCTTGGCGCGCCTACGCCGCGCAGCACTTGTGGAGTTCCGCCGCGCAGCCAATCCGAAAGAAGCCGCAGCGAGCTGTTAGCGTCGGCATGCGCAGAAAGAGCTCTGCCGTCATTAAAGGTTCTCGACGGACACTGACTAATGTCCCGAAGGAAGTCAGCGCGCGTCCGAATCTGCGCAGCGGACTAAACCCATAGCCACCCGGATCTCATTCGCACCCGCCGTGGCTGCCGCCGACGCCAGAGCAGGACACCGAAGGTATGCGCCATCAGAGCATGAGCGTGACGCGGCACGTATCGGGGCGCGTGCGCCAGGTGCAGGCGCGCCAATGATTTACGTGGGAATCAGCGCGCCCGACTGGATTCGAACCAGTGACCCCTGCCTTCGGAGGGCAGTACTCTATCCAGCTGAGCTACGGGCGCGTGTGGCGAAATATTAACCGATCGGGCTGCTCCTGACCGCAATCGCGCAATTTCCGCCGCCGGCGGCCAAGCTGTTTATAATGCGGAGCCCTTCGTGATTCCCTGCGGATGACACCGTGAGCAAACAAGATACCCACTTCACCAACATCTTCAGTCTCGTCATCGGCGTGCTGGTCGCGATCGCGATCGGGATTTTCATCCTGGCACGCAACGTCGCAAGTCACACGCAGGATCAGTTCGTGCTGGCCGAGGCGATGCACCTGAAAAGTGTCGACGGTCGCATCGAGCCGTTCTCGCACGAGGCGGTGGCCGGGCAGGACAATTCCGCGCTTGCGATCAAGACGGACACGGGGGCGGCGGCTGCGAGTGGATCCGCTGCGATTCCGAAGGATGGAACGGAAGTTTTTCAGCAGACCTGCAGCGTGTGCCATGGGCAGGGCATCGCAGGCGCGCCCAAGGCAGGTGATCGCGCCGCTTGGGCGCCACGAATCGCCAAGGGCAAGGCGGTGCTCTATCAGCACGCCCTGCAAGGCTTTCAGGGCACCGCAGGTGTCATGCCCGCCAAGGGCGGACGGGCTGATTTGCCTGACGACCTGGTCAAAGCCGCGGTCGATCACATGGTCGGCATGGCCCAGTAACTGTGGGCTGCAGAAAGGCGGCCGCGCCCGCCTCTGTGTCGCCCTGTGCGGTTCAGCGTTTTGCGCGCTCGACTCCCGCAAGCCGCTGGTGAACTCACTTATCCGTCCGGCCGAGGATGGGACGGACGCCACCTGCAGCTGCGAAGCAGCCATTCAACGTTTTTTCGCTTTTTTACGCACGCCCGAAGGGCGAACGGCCGATTTCGGACGCCTTGTAGTAATCAAGGTCTTCGGCACCGAGGGCATAACGAAGCGGCACGCGTCACGCAGGAGTTCCGTCAGATCGGTTCGAGTAATTTTTGATAAACGGACGAGTACGGTGGGGTGCGGCGCGTAATGATCAGTGATGTAGTAGATATCGGGATGCTGCCGAAGTAACTCCGCGCGGTGTTCGAGATCGATATGCACGACGATGCTATTGGCTTCGGCGGACTTGTTAGTGGGGATGCAGGCTAGGACCTTGCCACCCGCCTTCAGCGCAGGGGCTCCGTACGCGGTGCCATCGACGACATCGGGTAAGGCAAGACCAAGCTTCCTCGCGGTATCAAAGTTGAGCATTGGTTAACCTTGCAGGGGTTGTAACCGGCGAGCCAATATATATCAGCGAGGAATCTGGGGCCGCCATCGGTGCGGAAGCAGTTCCCCGTGAGGTCACAATACGGATCGTGCCGGCTACAGGTCGCATCGCCCGGTCTCCGGTATGGCGCACCGCAGTGATCGGCGCAGCGCCGCCAGGTCCGGAAGACGAGGCGGTTGTTCGTTTCAGTTAGGCGCTCGCAACGCCGCGGACACGCAACGGCGGCCGCGAAAATAGAACATGAGGCCCACCGCGATCAGCAATACCGATCCACCGACGACTTTGAGGGTAAAAAGGCCGCGACTGGCGCTGGCGGCTGGTGGCACCATCGCGAACAAGACGGCAAGCAATGTCACCGAAAAACCTAACGCGGCGACGAGCCACGATCCGAGGGCTCCGCCTGGGATGAGTGTGACACCCGAGTGCGTGCCGCGTGCACGAAGGCGCAGTACCGGGGCTGCGGCAAACATGTAGAGCAACGGCACGAACGTCAGAATCACGGTCATGTCGATGAGGACCGTATACGCCTCGTGGATGGCGGAACCGGACAGCGCGGCGAGCAATACAAGCGTTGTGAGAACTGCCTGAGTGAGAAGCGCCACGTGCGGTGAGCCGAACTTCGGATGCACGGCGCCTAGTCGTTTGGGGAGATAGCGGTGAAGACCAAAGAGGAACGGCAAGCGCGCGGTGCCCGCGATCCACGCACCGAGGCCGCCCATCGAGGCTAAGGTCACAAGCGCCGCCGCGACCGCCCCCAACAACGGTGCGCCGACGCGCGCGGCGACCGCCGAAAGCGCCTGGGGAACGCCGCTGACGGCGTTGATCTCGCTTGCCGGTAATGCGGCCAACAAGGCCGCCGTGCCGCTCATGTACAAAGCGGCGATTGCTACACAGGCAATGAGGAGTGCGCGCGCGATCGTGCGCCTCGGATTCTTGATCTCCCCGCCCATGATCGGTCCCAGCTCAAGACCCGAGTAAGCAAGCGCGATCGTCGCGAAGCTTGCGAGCGTCGCCAATGATCTGAGATCCGGTACGAAGCCTTTCGCGACGATCGGCGTCGCCGTGCCAAAACGATGCCAGGCAACTATGCCGCCGCCAAGGACGAGCGCTCCGACAACCCAGGTCGCCGTGGCGCCCGCATTCTGCAGCCACTTCGCACGCTCGAGACCGACGATATTGAGCAGTGTCGCGAACCACAAAATACCTAAGCAGACGACACCGTTATAGAGCGGATTGTCCGCAAGGCCGACCCACGCGCCGCCGGGAACGTACAGGAGCACCGCGGCCGTGAAAAGCAACAGCGACGGGAAAAAGACGAGATTCGCCACCCAGTAGCTCCAGCCGGCGACAAATCCGTGCGCGTCGCCGAATGCCGCCTTCGACCAGAGATAAAGTCCACCCTCGCCTGGAAGGCGCGAACTCAACTCGAGCACGGTTAGGGCGGAGGGCACGAGAAACGTAATGAGTCCCAGCGCCCACAGCGTCAAACTCGAAGTCCCGATCTGGGCCGCCACGGAGAGCCAGCGCAGCCCGACAATGGCCGCGATGTTCAGAAGGACAAGATCGGAAGTGCCAAGGGTGCGATGCAGCTCGGGGCCGCCGGCGACGCCTGCCTCGGAATTCATTCGGTCGCCTCGTAACGGGATGCATGAACGTGAAAGGCCATCATGATGGATAGCCATCGCGCAAGGCAAAGTTCAGGTTGCAGTCATAGACATTCGGCGACGAAGGCGCGTAATTTCCGGTTTCTCTTCCCGCCGGACCAAGCCGAGGATCAGCCATGAACAGGATCGCTGCGTGCTCGTATGCCGTGATGCTGTTCGGCGTCGCGTCGACCGTATCCGCCACCGCGCAGGGGCCGCTTCCACCCGAGCCCGACAAAGTGCTCGCGCGCGCGATTCTTAAAGAACTTGTCGAGATCAATTCGACGCACGATCAGGGCTCAACGCAGGCGGCCCGGGCAATCTACGGCAGGCTCCTCGCGGCGGGCTTTGCCGAAAAGGACCTCGCGGTCCTCGCCCCACTGGAGCATCCCACGAAGGGAAATATCGTCGTTCGCTACCACGGCAAAGGCAGGGGTGAGCCCGTGCTTTTCCTCGGGCACCTGGACGTCGTCGAAGCGAATCCTCAAGACTGGTCGATCGAACCGTTCAAGCTCACGGAAAAGGATGGCTGGTTTTATGGGCGCGGCTCCATTGACATGAAGGACGGTGACGCCGCGCTCGTTGAAACGTTGATCCGCCTCAAACGTGAAGGATTTGTGCCGGAGCGCGATGTCATCTGCGCGTTCACCGCCGATGAGGAAGCCGGTGGCGATGCGAACGGCCCGGCCTTTCTCCTGAAGGAGCATCGTGAACTCGTCAAAGCGGCCTTTGCGATCAATCTGGACGACAGCGGTGGTGTCACCAAGGATGGCAAACGACTTTACTTTCGACTGGGCACGAGCGAGAAAACCTACGTCACCTACACGCTCGAGACCACGAGCCCGGGCGGCCATGGATCTCTGCCGGGCCCGGAAAACGCGATCTACCGGCTGGCCGCTGGCCTCGGTCGGCTGGAGACGTTCAAGTTTCCGGTGATGTTGACCGCGACGACGCGCATGAGCTTCGAGCAGCAGGCCGCGCTCGAACCGGGCAAAGATTCTGCGGACATGAGCGCTGTCGCGAAAGTGCCGCCCGATCTCGCCGCCGCCGAGCGATTGAGTCAAACGGTGCGCTTCAATGCGCAGCTGCGCACGACCTGTGTTGCGACACTCATCTGCGGAGGCCACGCGGAAAACGCCCTGCCACAGCGCGCCAAAGCAACGATCCAGTGCCGGATGATGCCCGCAGACACCGCGGAGAACGTCGAGGCAACGCTGGTTGAGGTTCTGCACGACCCGAAGATCAGCATCAAGATGGATGCACCGCCGATCGTGAGTCCTGAATCGGCACCGACGCGGGCGTTCAGCGCGAAAGTGGCCGCCGTAGTGCACTCGATGTGGCCGGGCGTACCGGTCGTGCCAACGATGGCCACTGGCTTCAGCGACGACCGGCAGACTCGCAATGCAGGGATTGCGAGTTACGATCTGAGCGGAGTGTGGCGGGATGTGGACGAAAACCGTGCGCACGGGCGCGATGAGCGTGTTGGCATCGAGGCCTTCGATGAGAGCGTCGAGTACACCTACCGACTGGTCAAAACAATGAGTCGTGCAAATTGACTGCATGGATCGCGGCGCAAGAATGCTGTGGACCCTGCAGAGCGTCCGGTTACCTGAGGGGTAGGTGAAATCCGGCGACAGGGGGAGACATTAATGAGCCAAGTAGTCACCGGCGGCTGCCTGTGCGGCCAGGTCCGCTATGAAGTACGCGGCAAGCTGCGCGATGTGATCGCCTGCCATTGCGTTCAGTGCCGGCGAACGAGCGGCCACTATGTTGCCGCCACTGCATGCCGGCGGCATGCATTCACGATAGTGAGGGGCGAAACTCTCAAGTGGTATGTGGCCGTCCCAGGTTTTAGGCGCGGCTTCTGCAGCGAATGCGGATCCAACCTGTTCTTCGAGCAAGAAGGCGGCGAGCGAGTCTCAATTGCGGCTGGCTCGTTGGACGAGCCACAAGGCCTCAAAATTGCGGCACACATCTATGCAAGCGAGGCGGGCGACTATTACAAAATCGATGCCTCCGCGCCGATATCCCAAAGAGGCGATCACACTGTAACGTTGCCGTAGAATGCTGAAACCTCTCAGGCAGATACGCTATGCGCAAAGACAGTCGGCCACGGGCAAGCCGTCTATCGCACCGAGCAACCCGATAACGTCAGGTGGTTTGCACCAGGCAACATGAGTACGCAAGTCCTGCGAACGGTACGACTCTCGCTGCGTCATTTCGCTCGTACGGATGCGCCCTTCATTTTTGAACTCTTGAACGAGCCGTCCTGGCTGCAATACATCGGTGATAAAGGTATTAAGACATTGAGCGATGCCGAGCGCTACATTGAAGACGGTCCTGTAGCAATGTATGCGCAACTCGGCTTCGGCCTGTATCTGGTCGAATTGGCAGCGAACAGCGAATCCGTGGGCATGTGCGGTCTCATAAAGCGCGATACGTTGGCGGATGTCGATCTCGGCTTTGCTTTCCTGTCACGCTTCCGGGGCAATGGTTACGCCTACGAATCCGCGGCGGCGGTAATGTCGTATGCGAAAATAGGTCTTGGTATAGATCGGGTCGTGGCCATCACGACGCCGGATAATCAGGCCTCGATCAAACTGCTGCGCAAGCTCGGATTCGCGTTTGAGCGCCTGATTACCGCGACAGCCGGAAGTCAGGATCTGGAGCTTTATTCGGCGACGTGACCAAGGAGCAGTAGTACGCGCGGTAGCCTGCGTTCCGGTCGACGCCATCGCCCGGCGCTAGCCCGCAAACGCCCCTTTTCAGTATGCTACGAGAGCTGTAAACCACGCCGAGGTCATCCCACCATGGCCGCCAGCAATTCTTTCCCGCTCGATGGAGGCTGCGACTGCGGCCTCGTCCGCTATCGCATGACGACGCAACCGTTGTTCGTACATTGCTGCCATTGCCGCTGGTGCCAGCGTGAAAGCGGCGCATCGTTCGCATTGAATGCCATGATTGAAGCCGACCGCGTGGTGCATTTGAACGCAGAGCCGGAGATGATCGACACCCCTTCCGCCAGCGGTAAAGGGCAGAGGGTCGCGCGCTGCCCAACCTGCCGAATTGCGCTATGGAGCAACTACGCAGGTGCCGGCCCTGTCATCAGGTTCGTTCGCGTGGGCACGCTTGACACGCCAGATTCTCTACCACCGGATATCCATATATTCACCGCTTCAAAGCAGCCGTGGGTTGAACTCCCGCAAGCTATTCCAGCGGTCAAGGAATATTACGACCGCCAATCCCATTGGCCGCCGGAGAGCCTCGCTCGCCGACTGATGATATTGCCCAAGATCGAGGCTTATCAGGCGTCGACCGGCGCGGGCCGCCGCTAAGCGGTGGCGTTGAGAAGCAGGTCCAATGGCGGCCCGTTCGGGACGCCCGGCCGCGCTGGTTGCCAAGAGCGAGGGTGTCCACGAACATAGTCGAAGCTTAAGGGGAGTCACGTGGCAGAAGGCATGCTCGGCGGGGTGGTCGGCGGCGCGGAGGAGGACAAGACCGCGCGGGCACGGGCCGGAAGTGATGCCTTCGCGGCAGCAGTGGCCGCCGGTATTTCCAACTACAGCCCGGAAGTGGCGGCGAAGACGGCAGCCTTTTTCGAAGAGCAGACTGAGCTCGTCAAGGCGCAGCGAAGGTCCGTCGAAACCGAACACAAATACTTCCAAGTCGAGTGGGGGCCGCGCCTGCTCGCTCTGCGGCTGAGGACCGGATTCCAGATCTTCTTCGCCCTGTTTGCGACTGTCATCGGCATGGGCCTCGCAATCGTAATCTATACGGCCATCCAGTCGCGCAGCGTCGTGATAGACCCGATCGACATTGCCCCGAATGTGGCCGCCGAAGTGCCGAGCGGCAAAATCGTCGCTGCCGGATTACTCGACGTATTGACAAAGATCCAGGCGGCGAGCCGATCCAATATTGAACACCGTAATCTCTCCAATGCCTGGACTAACCTGATCTCGATCGACGTCCCGGAAACCGGCATCTCAATCGGGCAGCTCGAGCGGATGATCAAGACCCGTTTCGGTCACGATCAGCACGTCGAGGGGGATCTGGTGAAGGCCCCTGCAGGCCTCGCGCTCACGGTGCGCGGCACTGGAATCCTGCCCAAGACGTTTACCGGCGAGACCGGAGCATTGGATAAGCTCGTTCGCGAAGGTGGTGAGTACGTCTTCAGCCAGTCGCAGCCGGGACTGTGGGCGGCGTACCTGACCAATAACGACAGAAACGACGAGGCGATCCGCTTCGCGCAAGGCGCCTACACCACGGTGGATCCGAGCGAGCGACCGTATGTCCTCAACTACTGGGCAAACGCCATTCTCGACATAGGGGGCGAGCGGGCGGATGCGGAAGCCCTGCCGATGTATCGCGAGGCCGTGCGCCTGAAGCCCGATTTCTGGGGTGGGTACAACAACATCATGAACGCACTCACGGGACTCGGCGACGAGGAAGGCGTGGTGCGTGTGGCCGAGCAGTTGAAAGCGGCTGCCGGCGGCCGGCCCGGACGTGCACCCGAGAATCAGTACCAAAACTACGACCAGATGGTCTGGGATCTGCCGGCCGAGCGCATCGAGACGATCGTCGACATGGATTCGCACGGTGGCGTTGGATCGCAGGCCGCCATCTCGGGGGCTGAAAATCTCGCCGTCGCGCAGTATGACGCTCAGATGCACGATGTCGAGGCTGCGGCGCTGCGCCTTAAGACGACGCCCGTCGACGAGAAGAACATCCCCGATGTCGCCGCCGCAGCGTTCGACCGAGCGCTGCTCGCCGAAGAGGCAGGCGATATCAAGGCGGCGGCCAGGGAGTGGGACGCCTACGCGATGGCGTATGCCGACCCGGCCGTCTCCACCGCCAATCCTTACGCGATCTGCTTTGCCGCATTGACGTACGAGAAGACCGGCCAGCCGGCGAAGGCGGATGCCGCCCTCGATGCCGTCGGCAAGATGACTTTCGTGGACTGCTACCGGTTCCGGGGCGACCTGCTGGACCTGCGCGGCGACTGGACCGGGGCGCAGGGGCGGTATGCGCAGGCTGTGAAACTCGGTCCTGATATTCCGTCGGGTTACTACTCGTGGGCTGTGGCGCTCGCGAAGCACGGCAATCTCGATGCTGCAATCACGAAGTTCAAGGATGCCAACCAGAAAGGGCCGCACTGGGCCGATCCGCTCAAGGCCTGGGGCGACGTACTCCTGCAGCAGGGCAAGAGCCAAGATGCGCTCGTCAAGTATGACGAGGCACTCAAATACGCGCCGACCTGGAAACAATTAAAGGAAGCTCGCGCGGCGGCGAAACAGAAGTCTTGACTGGGCTTTCTCGGAGCGCGCAGTCGCGAAGGTCCGCAGACGATGCGATTTTTATGCATGGGACGCAGAGGTATGCCTGAGTCCTTCCATCTGCGACAATTCAGATGCCGAAATACTTTTCAGGTTGCAGTCATTCGCGCCGTCATCGAAGAAGAAGACGCCCAGGCATTTGACCAACCCCCGGGCGATGCGCCCGGGGAATACGTCCGCTAAATAACTTTGACTGCCCTTCGTCGCTTCTGCGCCGCTCAGAGCTCGCAGGGTTTAGCGCAGCGAACGGAAACTCGCGCGAAGTTCCTCTGAAAAGGCTTGCGGTTGCTCCCAGGCTGCGAAGTGCCCGCCTTTGGGAAGCCGGTTGTAATAAATAAGCTTCGGGTAGGCCTTCGCCGTCCAACTCCGCGGAGCCATATAGATCTCATCAGGAAAGGCGCTCACGGCAACCGGGATGGTGACGCCCGTCGGGTCGAAAAAGGTGATCTTTCTCAAGGGTACCTCGTGAAGGGTCTCCCAGTAGAGACGCGCCGCCGAGACCCCGGTGTTTGTCAGCCAGTAGAGCGTGACATTGTCGAGGATGTCGTCTCGCGTCAGGCCCTCCTGCTGACCCTTAAAGACGCGCGTGATGAGCTCATAACTCTTAATATCGTGGTCGAGCATCCAGGCGGCAAGTCCGATCGGCGAGTCGTTAATGCCGTACAGCGTCTGCGGGCGATGGCTCATCTCCTGGGCGTACGCGAGACCATTCTTATAGAAGAAGTCGAGTTGATCGTACGCATGTCGCTCATCCGCTGAAAGGCCGGGCGGCGGGCCGTCGGCCGCCAACAGCGCCTTATCAATATCGGCCGGTACGGTGCCAGCCATGTTCGTGTGTATGCCGAGCAGTCCCGGAGGTGTGAGCAGTGCCATCTGCTCCGTGACCGCATTACCCCAATCGCCGCCTTGCGCCACATAGCGCTTGTAGCCCAGGCGCTGCATCAGCGTGATCCAGGCGCGTGCGACGCGAACAGGATTCCACCCGAGAGCGGTGGGCTTGCCCGAAAACCCATGGCCCGGCAGGGACGGAATCACCACGTCGAAAGCATCCGAGGCGCTGCCGCCATGTGCCGTCGGGTTGGTGAGCGGCTCGATGATCTTCAACTGCTCGATGATCGAGCCGGGCCACCCATGAGTGACAATGACTGGCAACGCATTCGGATTTTTCGAACGGACGTGGATAAAATGAATGTCGAGGCCGTCGATGTTCGTTATGAACTGCGGCAGGGCGTTCAGCCGCGCTTCGACCTTGCGCCAGTCGTAACCCGTCTGCCAATAACGCGCCAGTTCGCGCATCGTCGCAAGTTGCACGCCCTGCGATGGATCCGTTACTAATTCCTGCGACGGCCACTTCGTCGCGGCGATCCGCCGGCGCAGGTCCGCCAGCGCCTCATCGGACGCATGAAACTTGAATGGCCGGATCGACGTGTCGCCGCTCGGCTGCACCATGGCAGCGGCGATCAGCGGCGTGGCGGCCAGGATCGCGTTGGGGCTGCCCGTTGTGGCTGGAGCCGGCGTTTCCGCACCGGCCGGCGACGGCGGTGCCGTTTCCGCGTGGGCGGGAATCACCGGAAGAAATGCGCCGCCGATGGTCCCGACCAATGTGGTGGCCAAAAAATGGCGTCTGCCAATGAGCGAATGCAGTACCGACACGATTGATGAGCCAAGAGCGCTCCTGGGAGACCGGCTCTGCGATGAGACAGGGTACTGCGGCTTCTTGGGAATCATGGCGAGATCCTTGTTGGGCGGAAGGAAGGGTCTGTCCGGGCCGTCCGATTGGATTAGATGGATGCTTATTGGCTGGCAAATTGGACCAGACGACATGAGTCGGGTCTATAAGACGATGGTATCGCCCGATTCGTTCGTATCAGGCGCGCAGAAAAGGGGAGAGTCGCGCGACGTCCACTTGCGCCGAAATTCGCAAGCTAAGTCGATGATCGGCGAGCCGATAGCCGTCACGAAATTTATGGCCTCTGCGGGATCAGCCATGCATGAACGGTGGGAGCGCGCTCAGGAAAGCGACTGCAGAGTCGAATGCAGGCGCTTGCGCACGTTAACGTCACAGCGCACGTATCGATCTCTGAAATGAAACGCACTCATGAGGGTTCTTAGCGAGAACTCTTGGCTTCGAGTTCCTTCACGTGCTGTTCGAGCGCTTCAAGCCTGGAGCGGGTGCGCTCCAGTACTTTCGTCTGCACTTCGAACTCGTCGCGCGTGACGAGGTCGAGTCGGCCGAGACTCGAACGCAGGACGGCGCGGAAGTTCTCTTCCAGATCCTGCTGAACATCGCGTGCGGCCTGCGGCACTTTCGCAAGCAGGCGCCGGACGATCTCATCGATCCGCAGCTGTTCCATGAGCGTTCACCCCCTTCCGATCCGTCTTGCCCCCAATTGACGCACGCGCTGCAGTTGCGGCTCTAAAACGGTGCGCCGAGCTCGCACGCGATGAGCGCAAAGCATGCAAACTTGACTAGAATCCCGCGTGGCACGGAATCTGCACCCGCGCTTTGCGGTGACCAGCATACGCACGGCGCACACCGTCCGCTACGGAAAGCCGAACTCGAATCGCCGCTCCGGGAGAGACCATGCGAAGCCCCCTGAAGACCACCCCGATGATGCTTCGACTCATCCTCATAAGCGCGGTGCTGATGGGCCCGTCGTTGAGCTTCGCGGCCGATGCGGCCCTCGTGCCCAATAAGGGCGATACCGCGTGGATGCTGACCTCGACCGCTTTCGTGCTCCTCATGTCGGTGCCGGCGCTTGCGCTCTTCTACGGCGGTCTGGTGCGCACCAAGAACATGCTGTCGGTGCTGATGCAGGTGTTCGTCGGGTTCTCACTCATTACCGTCTTATGGTGCGTCTACGGTTATTCGCTCGCATTTACCGAGGGCAATGCCTTCATCGGCGGCTTCAGCCGCCTCTTCCTCAAGGGCACGTTCGATCCGGCGACGGGCAACTATTCGCTGGCATCGACGTTCAGCAGGAAGACACCGATGTACGAGCTCGTGTACGTCGCCTTTCAGGGGACCTTCGCCGCTATCACCTGCTGTCTCATTCTAGGATCGATCGTGGAGCGCATTAAGTTCTCCGGGATCCTCCTGTTTCTCGTGCTCTGGTTCACGTTCAGCTACCTGCCGGTCGCGCATATGGTGTGGTACTGGCCCGGTCCGGATGCCTATACGTCCGCCGCGACGGCGGACGCGGTGAGCAAGACCGGCGGCCTCCTGTGGCAGTGGGGCGCGCTTGATTTCGCGGGCGGCACCGTGGTGCACATCAACGCCGGGGTTGCCGGCCTCGTCGGAGCGGTCGTGCTCGGTAAGCGCCTGGGCTACGGCAGGGAGCCGATGGCGCCGCACAGCCTGACCATGACGATGATCGGCGCATCGCTCCTGTGGTTTGGCTGGTTCGGCTTCAACGCGGGATCAGCGCTCGAGGCGAATGGCGCAGCGGCTCTTGCCTTCATGAATACTTATCTTGCCACCGCCTGCGCCGTGCTCTCCTGGATGTTCCTCGAGTGGTGGTTCAAGGGTAAGCCGTCAATGCTGGGCGCCGCGTCCGGCGCGGTCGCGGGACTCGTTGCCATAACGCCTGCGGCGGGCAACGTGGGGATTCCGGGCGCCTTCGTCATCGGTCTTGCCGCAGGCGGAGTATGCCTGTGGGGGGTCAACAGCCTGAAGAAGATGATCAAGGCCGACGACGCACTCGACGTATTTGGCGTGCATGCGTTGGGCGGGGCGCTGGGCGCGTTGCTCACGGGCATATTCAATGCACCCGAGCTCGGTGGACCGGGTCAGGTGGTGGACTGGGTGACCGGAAAGATGGGTTATCCGGGCATCTGGGCTCAGCTTCTCATTCAGGCGAAGGCGGTGCTTCTGGTGGCCGTGTGGACCGCCGTGGTGTCATTCATCGCGTTCCACATCGTCAAGGTCGTCGTCGGGATCCGGGTGACGGAGGAAGAAGAGCGCGAGGGGCTCGACATCACCCAGCACGGTGAACGCGCCTACGATCTTTAGTCGGCGCATAATGTGACGCCGTTCAAAGGTCGGTCCCTTGGGACCGGGGATACTCTCGGGAGCGGGAGGGGCACTACCATGTTTCGGACTTTAGTCATTGCCTTGATCTTGACGGGCGTCGCCGCCGTCGCGCATGCCGTGGATGTGTATCGCTACGTGGACGCACAGGGCGGCATCCATTACAGCGACACCTGGGTGCCCGGTTCACAGCTCATCAAGATGGACCATCGCCCGAACAACATTGAATCGGGGGCGGCCGGGCGCGCGCCTGAGAACAAGGCCGTTATAGCGGGAAGCAATCACGCCTCGGCCGAAGTCGCACAGGATGCGACGGTGCGCGCCGTGCAGGCCGACGTAGCCGCGGCGCGCGAGCAGCAATGCACCGATGCCAAGGCCAAGTACGAGAAGTCCATCCAGGTCCGTCGCATCTACAAATCCGACACAGCGAACGCCGACGGCGAGCGCGAATTTCTCACCGATGAGCAGGCCGATGCCTATCGCGTGCAGCTGCGCACGGAAATGCAGACAGTCTGCGGAAACGCGACGAAGTAGCTAAAGTAGCGGCCTCGACCGCCCCGGTCGCAAGCCATTCAGGATCCGCTATGCGCGTTGGCTTCGTGGGCCTCGGCGCCATGGGCGCTCACATGGCGCGCAATCTGCATCGCGCCGGTTTATTAACCACCGTCTGGAACCGTACCGCCGAGAAGGCGACCGTGCTCGCAGCTGAACTCGGCTGTCGCGCCGCACCCTCCCTTGCAAGTCTTGCGGCCGAAGTGGACGCAGTCGTCACGTGCGTCGCCGCCGATGCGGACGTGCTCGCGGTCGTCGGCGAGCTCGCGCCGGCGCTCAATCCGGGCGCACTCGTCCTTGACTGCTCGACGGTCAGCGCGCAGACCGAGCAGCGTGCCGCGCAGCTCCTGCGCGGCTCGGACTACCTCGATTGCCCGGTGAGCGGCGGCGTCGAGGGCGCGCGTGATGCGACCCTCGTCATTATGGTGGGCGGGGACGTACCGGCGTTCGAACGGGCGCGACCCATTCTCGCGGCGCTCGGCAAGACGGTCACGCTTTTTGGGCCGACCGGCAGTGGGCAGGCGGCGAAGGCCACGAACCAGATCATGTGCGCAGGGATCATCGAAGTCGTGGCCGAAGCCATGGCCTTCGCACGCGCGCAAGGTCTGCCGCTCACCCAACTCGTCGATACGCTCGGCAAGGGCGCAGGCTCCAGCTGGTATTTCGTGCACCGCGCGCCGAACATGATTCGCGAAAGTTATCCGGCGGGCTTCAAGGTGCGCCTCCACGCGAAGGATCTGGCGATCTGCCACGACATGGCCGCACGCTTCGGTGTCACCCTGCCGGTCGTCGAAAGAGTCCTCGATGCTTACAACGAGCTCATGGCGCGCGGCTACGGCGATGAGGACATATCGGCTATTTACAGGCTGACGGAAGAGCTCTTCGGCGCGTAGTCGAACGAATCAAAGAAGAGCGCATCCGCGTGCGCGCCCGCCTCCGGGAAGGTCGCGCGGATCGCCTCGATCAGGGCCGGCGGACCTGCCGCGTAGACATCAAACGCAGCAAGCTTACGATGATCGGCGAGCACCGCTTCATGCACCCAGCCGAGGCGATGATGTGCGGCTTCAGCAGCCTGGCTGTGGGACAGGACCGCCGAAAAATGTAGCTGCGGATGTTCGCGCGTCCACTTGAGGATGGCCGCGTCCTCATAAATGTCAGTCGCGGCGCGCGCGCCCCAGTACAGATGCACTTCACGCTCGATGCCGCGCTCGAGTATGTGCCGCAGGATCGACTTCACGGGCGCGAAGCCCGTGCCGCCGGCGATCAGAATCAGAGGCTTCGTGCCATCCCGATAGACGAACTGCCCAATGGGCCCTTCGATGCGCAGCAGCGCGCCTTCCCTCATATCTTTGAAGAGCCGTTCCGTGAACCCGCCGCCTGCTACGTGCCGTGCGTGCAGTTCAATGAGATCGCTGTCGTGCGGAGGGTTTGCGATCGAGAAGCTCCGCCTGCCTCCATCCTCCAAGAGCACATCGATGTACTGCCCCGGCTGAAACGGCAGCGACTCCACCGACGGTAGCCGCAGGAAAAGCTGCATCACGTCCGGCGCCAGACGCGTCAGGCGCGCAATGCGGACCGGCAGCGTTTTGATCTCGACATTCGCGACCTGGGCAATCAGGCGCACGTCGACGGTGAGATCGGTGAGCGCCCGCGCCTGGCATAGGAGGACATCACCCGAGCGGACTTCCTCGGCCGTCAGTCCCAGGGGCTTGCCGTGCGGATAGTGGATGCGTCCGGCAACGAGCCGCGCGCGGCAGGAGCTGCAGTGCCCCGATTTGCAACTGTGGGGAAGATTGAGTCCCGCATCCAGGGCGGCCTCCAATATCGACTGTCCGGCGCCCGCTCGCACAAGCCTGCCGTGCGGGGTAATGCGCACCTCGAATTTATCGCTCATCGGGGCGCTACGATACGCCGCCCGGCGCTGCGGTACCTCGACTCAATTGCGGTATTCTTGGGCTCGATGCGCGTCGACTTCACAAAGATGCATGGCCTGGGCAATGACTTCATTGTGCTCGACGCACCCACGGACGATTTCCAGCTGTCACGCGAACAGTGGCAGCGTCTGGCGGCGCGCCACACGGGCATTGGTTTTGATCAGGCGCTCGTACTCGAGAAGCCGCGGCGCGCCGGAACGGTCGCCTACTATCGCATCTACAACGCGGACGGCGCCGAAGTCGAACAGTGCGGCAATGGCGTGCGCTGTGTCGCGGCTCTTCTGGACAGCCGCGGACACCTGCCGCCGGGCGAGATGTCGCTCGAGAGCATCGGCGGTCTCGTGCGTGCGCGCATTGCGCAACGCCCGCTCGTATCCGTTGACTTAGGTGTTCCCAACTTCGCACCGGAGTCTCTGCCCTTCGAAGCACGGCGCGAGGCGCAGTCCTACCGCCTCGACGTCGCGGACGAAGAGGTTGAGATCGGCGCGGTCAGCCTCGGAAATCCGCACGCGGTTCTCAGCGTCGCAAGCGTCGACGCCGCGCCGGTCGAGCGCTTGGGCCCGGCGATCGAAACCCACCGACGCTTCCCCGAGCGCGTGAACGTCGGATTCATGCAGATCATCGACCGCACCCGCATCCGCCTGCGGGTTTATGAGCGCGGCACCGGCGAGACGCTCGCCTGCGGCACCGGCGCTTGCGCAGCGGTCGCCGTCGGGCGCAAGCGCGGCCTTCTGGATGCCGATGTGCAAGTGAGCGTGCGTGGCGGCGAGTTGCGCGTAAACTGGGCGGGCCCTGGCGAACACATCTGGCTTACGGGGCCTGCCGAAGTGTCCTTTGTGGGTTACATCGAGGTGTAAAAATGACGACACGTGAAGCACGCGGGCTGCCCGCAGCGGACGCTGAGGAAGAATCCGTCTCCCGCTACCTGCAACACAACCCGGAATTCTTCGAGCGTCATCAGGCGCTGCTCGCGCGGCTGCGTCTGCCGCACTCGCGCGGCGGCTCGACGATCTCGCTCGTTGAGCGCCAGATTGAAGTCATGCGCGAGCGGCACGCGGCCCTCGAGGCAAAACTTGCGGAGCTCGTGCGCGTCGCGCGCGACAACGACGCCGTCGCGGAGCGCTTCCACCGTTTCGCTCGCAGGCTGTTGCGCGCGGGTTCAAGGCAGGCGGCGCTCGCTGAAATCGAAGCCTCGCTGCGCGATGATTTTGACGCCTTCAATTCGGTGCTGCTGCTCGTGAGCGAGAAACCGCTCGAATCCACGCAGCGCTTCGTGCGCGCCATAGCCGCCGACGAGCCGCACCTGAAATCCTTCGAATCGCTGTTCGCCAGCGCCAAGCCGCGCTGCGGCCAGGTGCGCGATTCGCAGCGCGATTTTCTGTTCGGCAGCGATGCGAACGACATCGGCTCGGTAGCCCTCGTGCCACTGGGTGAGAAAGGCGCGATGGGCCTGTTGGCACTCGGCAGCACCGAGCGCGATCGCTTTCATCCCGGAATGAGCACCGAGTTCCTGGCGCGCATGGCGGATCTGATCGCGGACGCCGTCACGCGGCAATGACGCCGTCCGCGCTTGGGTGGATCGCCGGTTTCCGGCGCCACCTTGCGCTTGAGCGTCGGCTTTCCGCTCACACGGACTCCAACTACGCCCGCGATCTTGCGGCGCTCGTGAAGTACTGCGACAAGCACTCCCTTGCCGACTGGAGCGCACTCGACAGCCACCATGTAAGAACCTTCGCCGCCCACTCGCACGCGGCGGGTCTTGCCCCGCGCAGCATTCAGCGGCGCCTGTCCGCGGTGCGCAGCTTCTACAACTTTCTGATACGCGAGCGCGTCCTTAGCGGCAATCCAGCCTATGAGATTCGCGCCCCGAAAGCCGGTAAACGTCTGCCTCATACCCTCGACGCCGATCAGATGGCGCGGCTCCTCGATCTGCCGCCGGGCGGTGCGCTGGTGGCGCGCGACCACGCGCTCATGGAGCTTTTGTATTCCTCCGGGCTGCGCCTGGCAGAGCTTGTAAGCCTTGATCTCACCCACCTCGATCTTAAGGACCGCACCGTGCGCCTCCTCGGTAAGGGCAATAAGTCGCGCATCGTGCCGGTGGGCAAGAAGGCGCTGCAGGCGCTCGAGCGCTGGCTGCCGGCGCGCGCAAAAATCGTCAAGCCCCAGGAAATGGCCGTCTTCATCGGCCGCAACGGGCGGCGCCTGGGACCACGGGCTATACAGATGAGAGTCGGTGAGTGGGCGCGCCGCCAGGGCCTGGGCGTGCCCGTGCACCCGCACCTTTTCAGGCATTCCTTCGCCTCGCATCTGCTTGAATCCAGTGGAGAACTTCGCGGCGTGCAGGAGCTCCTGGGACACGCGGACATCTCCACCACCCAGATCTATACCCACCTTGACTTTCAACACCTCGCCCGCATTTACGACGCTACCCACCCTCGAGCGCGGAAGAAATCCTAGACAGGCGTCAACAGATGAGCGGCACTTCGACATTCGATCCCCATGGAACGACCATCCTGGCCGTGCGGCGCGCAGGCGCTGTCGCCATGGGCGGCGACGGCCAGGTCACCCTGGGCAATACGGTCATGAAGGGCAACGCCCGCAAAGTGCGGCGCCTCTATAACGACAAGGTGCTCGCAGGCTTCGCTGGGGGCACAGCCGATGCCTTTACGCTTTTCGAGCGCTTCGAAGGCAAGCTCGAGAAGTACGGCAACTTGACTCGCGCGGCCATCGAGCTTGCCAAAGACTGGCGCTCGGATCGCTACCTCAGGCGCCTCGAGGCGCTGCTCTTGGTCGCAGATCCGGAGAAGATCTTTGTCATCTCGGGCAACGGCGATGTGATCGAGCCCGAGTATGAAGTAGCGGCGATCGGCTCCGGCGGGCAGTTCGCCCAGGCCGCGGCGCGCGCGCTCGTTGAGAATACCGAGCTTGATGCGCGCAGCATCGTCGAACGCGCCCTCAACATCGCCGCCGAAATCTGCATCTATACCAACCGCAATCTCGTTATTGATGAGCTCAGGTGAGCATGCCCCCCGCCCTTACACCTCGTGAAATCGTTGTCGAGCTCGACAAACACATCATCGGCCAGCAGGCCGCGAAGCGCGCGGTCGCGATCGCGCTGCGCAATCGCTGGCGGCGCATGCAGGTCGATGAGCCGCTGCGCGAGGAGATCACGCCGAAGAACATCCTGATGATCGGCCCTACGGGCGTCGGCAAGACCGAAATCGCCCGGCGCCTCGCGAAGCTTGCGAACGCGCCGTTCGTCAAGGTCGAAGCCACCAAGTTCACCGAGGTCGGCTACGTCGGCCGCGACGTGGATTCGATCGTCAAGGAGCTCGTGGACGTCGCGGTCAAGATGACCCGCGAGCAGGAGATGGAGAAGGTGCGCCGCCGGGCGCTCGATGCCGCTGAAGAGCGCGTGCTCGATGCGCTCCTGCCCAAGCCGCGCATGATGGGCTTCTCAACCGACGAGGCCTCCCAGCCGCGCGACGCCGAGACCCGCCAGAAGCTGCGCAAGCAGCTGCGCGAAGGCGCGCTCGATGAGCGCGAGATCGAAATTGAAGTGCGCGCCAATCCCGCGGGCGTTGAGATCATGGCCCCTCCCGGCATGGAAGAGATGCAGCAGCAGCTGCAGTCCATGTTTCAGAACCTGGGCGGCAATCGCACCCGCACCAGAAAGGTCAAGGTGAAAGAGGCTGCGAAGCTGCTCATCGATGAGGAAGCCTCCAAGCTCATCAACGAGGATGAGCTCAAAGTCGTCGCGCTCGCCAACGCCGAGCAGAACGGCATCGTGTTCATCGACGAAATCGACAAAGTCACGCGCCGCCAGGAAACCCTCGGCGCGGATGTCTCACGCGAGGGCGTGCAGCGCGACCTGTTGCCGCTCATTGAAGGCTCGACCGTCACGACCAAGTACGGCCCGGTGAAGACCGACCATGTGCTCTTCATCGCCTCGGGCGCGTTCTCGATGTCCAAGCCCTCCGATCTCATCCCGGAGCTGCAGGGGCGGCTGCCAATCCGCGTCGAGCTCGATTCGCTCAAAGTCGAGGACTTCGTGCGCATCCTGACCGAGCCTGACGCGTCGCTCACGACCCAGTACCGCGCGCTCATGAATACCGAAGGCGTCAAAGTCGACTTTGAAGTGAGCGGCGTGCGCCGCATTGCGGAGATCGCCTTTCACGTCAACGAGCGCACCGAGAACATCGGCGCGAGGCGTCTGCACACGGTGATGGAGCGATTGCTGGAGACCGTGTCCTATGACGCCACGGAACAGGGCGGCACGGCCGTCACCATCGACGCCAAATACGTCGATGACCACTTGGGCAACCTCGTCAAGGATGAGGACTTGAGCCGGTATATCCTTTAATCGCGTTGCGGGCATGCGTCGGCGCAGATGGTGTCCGAGAGCTGGGTGAAGCGATCCGTCGCGCCACACGCTGCCTCGCCATGGATCACTCTTACCCGCCATATGCGGTGGCAGGGTAACGGATCTACTACGGGTTTTTGTGGTGGTTGTATCCGCTGAGCGGGAAATTTGTTTGGATGGGATTCGGGTGGGGCAACCAGATTATGATGGTTTTTCCCGAGCAAAATCTGATTGCGGTGTTCACCGGGTGGGAACTTCTGCATGAGGAAGCCAATGCCGGTCTTCTGACTAACCGGTTGCTCCCCGCCATGACGGCGGCCACGTGTACAGGAAATGTACAGCGCAAATAGCTCGTACGAAGCGCAGCCTGTGGCGGACGGAGTCACGTAGCGGGGTCTCCGGAACGGTCGGTGTGGTCAGTTTCCCGAACCGGACGGGCGCAACCGGCGGCAGTGGGTCAACACCAGTTTTATCGCCAATCGTTTGTCGGCGTCGTCCGGCCACAAGCGGTACTTGGTCACAAAATAATCTTCGCTACGAAGCGGCCATTTGCGGCCAGCGGTAAGCTAACGCAGATGAGCAGCGCTAACCGCGCCCGGCTGAGTGCTTACTTTGAACAGCGGGCACATTGTCTCGGCTTCTACCGTTGAGGAAATGCGGTGAATAATGAGTCCGATTGGAGGGTCCCATCGGCGTGGATGCGCTTTCTCGGGATCATGGGGTCCGCGTTCATAGCTGTGTACGGCACCATAGGCGTGTTGCGCGACGACCTGGAAGTATCATTATCAAAGTCCGGCGCAGGCGTGCACCTTCACGGCGGTCTTGCCTGGCTGTGCTTTGCTGGAATGATGATGATGTCGATCGGAATCGTTCGATTTCTCGGCCCGACGCCCGGTAATGGCAATTTCGAATTCGATGAGCGTCGGCGCAGATTCGGCCCGATCGTAGCGATTGGGCTGGCGCTCTACGTTGCTTCGCAGGCAATTGCTGGGCTGCGGTCATGAAGCGTATCAGTTGAGTGCAGCGTGTGCCGTGACCGCTTCTTCCGACGACTTCAATAATTCCTCGAGATAGGACTTCCACAGCACTGCGATGGTGTGCGAGCCGTGGCCGTGCGTTTGCGAGCTGAACGGAATCACGACCGCCCGGCCGCCGGCGACGAGCTTGATGTTCTCTTCGAGGATACCGAGCTGCGGCGGATTGATGAGGTCATCGGCGGTATTCACGGCGTAGAGCGGCACACGTATCTTCCCAAGCCCCGGCGCCGGGTCGTAATCGCTCGACGCCTCAAGCGCGTACAGCGTGTCGTTCGCATCGGCGACTTTCATGACGCTTGCGACGAAGGCATCGAGCGTCGAATCCGCCTGCGCGCGCGTCGGCGCCTCCTTCTGACGCAGCACGGGATTGCTGCTCATGACCCAGAGCATTTCCGCCGCGATCGCAAGACTGTGCGGCTGCTGCTTGTACTCCCCGCCCTGCCACTCGGGGTCGAGGCGGATCGCATCGATCACCACACGGCGCCAGGCGCGATTGCGCCCGGAGACCTGCGTCGGCAGACTCGCAAGCGGCATGAGCGCGTCCATGAAATCAGGGTGCACTTCGCCCCAGAGCCAGGTATGCATGCCGCCCATGGAAGTGCCCATGACGAGCCGCAGGTGGTTCACTTTGAGCCCTTCAACGAGCAGCCGGTACTGCGCCTCGACCATATCCCGGTAGCCGTAGCGCGGAAATTTCGCATGCAGGCCGTCGCTCGGCTTGCTCGACTTGCCGTGGCCGATGCCATCGGGAAGCACGATGAAAAATTTAGTCGCATCCAGAAGCTGGCCAGGTCCAAATAATTCGCCCGCGAATTCCGGCCGCATGAACTGCTCGCCGGTGCCAGTCGTGCCATGCAGGATAAGGACCGCGTTCCTGACGATCCCTTTGGCGTCGCGCCGTGGTTCACCCAACGTGCGGCAGTGCATCGTGAGCTCGGGCAGGCGCTCCCCGGATGCGAATCTGAAATCCTTGAGCACGACGTCGTGCTCGGCCAGCGTGGGATAGTTCGCAGCCGAAACGGCTGCCGATGCAAGAATAAACATCGCGGCGAGGAAGCGCATCGTTGGCCTGAGGGTTAGCGGCCTTTCGAAACCGGGAGCACTCCGATATCGTAATTCACCTTGACCGAATCACCAACGTGCAAGAGTTCGTGTGGCGCGGCGTCTCTATCTTCACCGGCTTTCTTGAGTGATGGCAGATAAAGAGCGGATCGTCTATTCGACCGACATCGGCGCGCGCTGCCCGAATTGCCTGCGCGCACTTGCGGGGTGCGTCTGCCCGAAAGGCACGCCGGGGAAAACAGCCGACGGTATTGTCAGAGTCAGCCGCGAAACACAGGGGCGCAAGGGCAAAGGCGTCACTGTCATTTCGGGCCTTGCACTTGCAGCCGCCGATCTCGAAGCCCTCGCCACGCGGCTTAAAAAGCGCTGCGGATCGGGCGGCAGCGTCGCTGCCGGCCGGATCGAAATCCAGGGCGAGCATCGCGATACGCTCATGCGCGAGCTTGCCGCCGCGGGGTGGACCGTGAAACGTTCCGGCGGATAGGACCTGCGCCTGCTAATTGCTTTGGCTCGCGGTCGCAAGGGACGGCAGCCCGTCGGTCGCCCCTCGCCCTCACCAGATCTTGCACATCTTCTCGACCGGCCTTACGAGCGCCTGACCCGGCTTGCAGTGAAACGCCTGCGCGAATTCGGGCATGTTCGTGACTACACCGTTGATCCGGTTGCGCGGCGGTGAATGCGGATCGACGATGGCGTGCACGCGCAGATTCTCCGGGCGCTCGTTCGAGCAGGACCACTGCGCGAAGCCGACGAAGAAACGCTGTGCGGGGCTGAGATCATCCTTGTCCGTAAGCTGCAAGGAGCGGGTCTCTTCCTGCCAGGCCATCCAGGCTAAGAGCTCCCCGCCAAGGTCCGCGATGTCCTCTCCCGAAGTGAGCGCGCCGTTGATCTTGACGTCATCAACGATCACGTATTGCGAATACTGATCGCGGACGCACTGGGCGCGCGTCTCGAAAGCCGCCGCGTCACGCATCGTCCACCAGTCGCGCAGATTACCGTCACCGTCAAACTTGCGGCCCTGGTCATCAAACGCATGCGTGAGCTCATGGCCGATCGTGCCGCCGGTATCGCCATAATTCGGCGCGTCATCCATTTTGGCGTCATACAGCGGCGGCAACAGCACCCCGGCCGGAAAATTGACGTCGTTCAGCTGCGCATCGTAGTAGGCGTTGACCGTCGGTGCAGACATCTCCCACTCGCCGTGATCAACCGGCTGGCCGATCTTCGCCGCCTGACGCCGGGACTCGAAGCTGATCGAGCGCGTGACATTACCCAGAAAATCGCCGCGCCCGATGGTAAGCGCGGAGTAATCCCGCCAGACGTCCGGATAGCCGATCTTGTTGCGGATCTTGGCAAGCTTCTCGATCGCCTCTCTCTTGGTCGCCGGCCGCATCCAGTCGAGCCGCTCGATCCGCGCCTTCATGGCAGCTTCGATCTGCGTCGTCATCAGAAGCGTCTTGGCCTTCATCTCCGGAGGAAAGGCACGCGCCACAAATTCCTTCCCGAGGGCCTCTGAGAGATCCCGGTCTACCCAGGTCACGCATTTCTTCCAGCGTGGCTGATCCGTCTGCACACCGCGCAGATAGGCGCTGTAGAAAGCAAAGTCCTCATCGACAAAAGCCTTCGAGAGATAGCTCGCCGCGGCGTCCACCAGCGTCCAGCGCATGTAAGTCCTAAGATCGGCCAGGCTCTCCCCTGTTATGCGCGCATCCAGCTCTTTGATGAAGGCGGGCTGCGCGAGATTGAATCCGGGATGCGGATCTAAGTCCGCCGCGCTGAAATAGGCCTGCCAGTCGAAATCGGGTGCGTTCTTCTCAAGCGCGCGCAACGTCGTGCGGTGATAGATGTTGTAGGGATCGCGCTGTTCGACGCGGGTGAGCGAGGCTTTCGCAAGTGCAGTTTCAATGTGCATGACCACATCGGCGTCGATTCTGGCGGCGGCGGGGTCAACACCCAGAAGCTCAAACATCTTGGCGACGTGCGCATGGTAGCGCGTGCGCACCTCCTTCGATTTGGCATCGTCCTTGACGTAATAATCCCGATCGGGAAGACCCAAGCCGCCGGCGTGAATGGCCGCAATCACCTGGGTCGCATCGCGAGCGTCCTGCTCCACTCCCGCGCCGAAGAATATTCCGGAGCTTGCGGTGCGTGAGTGCAGCTCACCCACCCAGGCGCCGAGCGCGCGCTTATCGGACATCGCATCGATGCGCGCGAGGTCCGCCGCAAGCGGCGTGCCGCCCGCCCGCTCGACTGCGTCGACATCCATGCAGGCCGCAAAGTAATCGCCGATCTTCTGCTCGCTCGGACTCCGGTCCGCCCTCGGCTTCGCGGCGTCCTCGAGAATCCCCCACAGATAACGCTGATTGTCGGCGTGCAGCTTGCCGTAAACGCTCCAGCCGGACTGATCGGGCGGAATGGGATTGTTCTTCTGCCAGCCGCCGCAGGAATAGGTATACAGATCCTCGCAGGCATCCACCGAGCGATCCATCGAGGCGACATCAAGGCTCGGCGTATACGGCAGGGTCTGATAGGGACCCTCGGCGGCGAGTAGTTGATCCGACGCGGCGAGCGCCATCGCAACGAGCAGCGCGGTCGCACTGATCGTCGGTCGTCCGTTACTCATCGAATCACCTCCGCCGGAAGAGGCGCGATGATAGCGCAGGGCACGTGCACCGCGCCTGTGCAAGAATCTACCGCGACGCTTGCGAAAGGGGCAGGATCGAACGTGCGGCGTGTGGCTCTGATCGCTTTGCTGATCCTCATCGTCGTGATCCTCGCCGGTACCGCGCTCCTGTGGCGTGCGGGTGAACTGCGCACACTCGCGCCGCACTTCGCCGGCCGCTGTACGCTCTTGCCGATGGCGGCGAACGCGACCGACGTCCGTGTGGATGCGAATCACAAAGTCGCTTACCTCTCCTATCTCGACACGAGAGGCACGCTTGCCGGCAAGCACACGCGTGGCACCGTAATGCTGCTCGATCTGACCGCGGCCGAGCCGCACCTCCGGGCCGCGCTGGTCGCGGATCCTCCCGACTTTCGCCCGCGTGCGCTCAGTCTGTACGCGCCACCCAAAGATGCACAGCGGCTCTTCGTCATAAGCGGTGCGCGGCCGGGTGAGTACAGCGTGGAGATTTTCCAGCAGACTGAAACGGGAGCTTTCGCTGCCACCGAAACGATTCGCGATCCGCTGCTCGTAAGCCCGAACGCCATTTTTGCCGTCGGGCCGCGGCAGTTCTACATCGCGGATGATGCCGGTACGACGCTGGGGGCGGCGCGCATCGCAGAACTCCTCGTGTCGGGCGGTAAGTCGCAGATCCTGTATTTCGATGGCGCGAAACTTCACCCCGTCGCCACGGGCCTTTCGCGGGCGACCGGACTTGCCGGCACGGCGGACGGACAGACGCTGTACGCAAGCGACGCCGGCGCGCAGCAGCTGCAAATCTACGCTCGCAATCCGGCAACCGGCGCCTTGCGCTCCCGGGCCGTCGTTACGCTCGGCAGTGCACCGGGCAGGATCAATGTGGATGCGCAAGGAAACCTGTGGATTGCCGCGCACCCGCAGGCACTTACCCTCCTCCGCCACGAGCGCACGGGCAGCGGGCGCGCGCCGACTCAGGTATTGAAGCTAACCCCGGGAGCGGGCGCGCCTGGGCGCGTGAGCGAGGTGTATTTGAACCGTGGAGATGAGCTATCGGCAGGCAACGTTGCCGCCGTGTTCAATGCGCGCCTCCTGGTGGCTGCGCTTGCGCAGCGGCAGCTCCTCCTCTGCCAACTGCCCCGATAGCAATCGGTAGCGCAGGGGCGCGGGTTTTGCACCCTTGGGCTTACTTCTTGGCCGCGGCCTTCTTTCTGTGCTTGGCCGGGTCCTTCGGACGAGACTTGCCGAATGATCCTCGATAGATCTTGCCTCGGCGGGTTTTACGGTCACCTTTACCCATGCGAATCGATCTCCCTTGGTGGACTGGCGGACACGGGCGCGCAGTCTAGGCGAGAGGCGGCGGATGCGCAAAGTAAGGCCGAGACCTAAAGCCGCTGCCGGCCGAGCGCTTGCACCGGGGCTGCCTTGTATGCCGCAAAGCCTTGCGGTATCGTCGGCCTCGCTTCCTGACCTTGCCGAATAAGCCTTCTTTTTGCGGAGTATGATGTCGCCATGACGAAGATCTATGTGGGGAACCTGCCCTTTACGGCGACCGACACGGAGGTCCGCGACCTGTTCGGCCAGTTCGGCACGGTCGAGTCGGTGAGCCTCATTACGGACCGCGAAACCGGCCGTCCGCGCGGTTTCGGCTTCGTGGAAATGTCGCGTGCCGATGCCACGAGCGCGATTCAGAGTCTGAACGGCAAGGACATGGGCGGACGTCCGCTGCGCGTCAACGACGCGCCGGAAACAACGGGCGGTGGCGGTGGCGGTGGTGGTGGTGGCGGCGGTCCGCCGCGCGGCGGCCCGAAGCGCTGGTAATCAGCGGTAGCGCGCCAGAATCTTCTCCATCCCGGCGGCCCCGGGACACAATGCCTCGAACGGCACGGCGTTAAGAGCCGCATCCGGCGTGTTGTTGAGCTCGTGGAATTCGGGCTGGCCGGGCGCATAAAACAGCAGCCCCGTTAAGTATTCCTCATTCTTCAGGCGTTCCTGGATCGTCGCGGCAGCCGCCGTACGGTTCGTCGGATCATAGTCGCTGTCGAGTTTTCGCAGCACGATGCTGCTGCCGTCATGCATCACCACCGGCAGTGTTGAGCCCGCCGCGTATTCCACCGTGATTTCGCGCTGCAAGGGAATGAAGTCGGTGTGGTTCGCCGGCTCATAGTGCTCGCGCGTGTAGGCATAGCTCTTCGTCGAGCCTTCGTGGTCGTTGAAGGTGACGCACGGCGAGAGCACGTCAATGAGCGCAAAGCCCTTGTGCCTGAGACCGGCCTGGATGAGCGGCACGAGCTGCTCCTTGTCGCCCGAGAAGCTGCGCGCAACGAATGTCGCGCCGAGGGTCATCGCGAGCAGCACCGGATCAATCGGCGGCTGAAAATTGGTCTCGCCTTTTTTGGCCTTGCTGCCCACGTCGGCGGAGGCTGAGAACTGCCCCTTCGTAAGTCCGTACACGCCGTTATTCTCAATGATGTAGAGCATGTCGAGGTTGCGCCGGATCGCGTGGCAGAACTGCCCGAGCCCGATCGAGAGTGTGTCGCCGTCGCCCGAAACCCCGATGTAATTGAGCCTGCGATTGGCGGCGTTCGCGCCCATCGCGATCGAGGGCATGCGGCCGTGAACGGAATTGAAGCCGTGGCCGCCGCTCACAAAATAGGCGGTTGTCTTTGACGAGCAGCCGATGCCAGAAAGTTTGACGAGATTCTGCGGCTCGATCGCAAGATCCCAGCAGGCTTCGACGATCGCCGCGGTGATCGAGTCGTGACCGCAACCCGCGCACAGCGTCGACAGCGCCCCCTCATAGTCGCGCCGCGTCATGCCGAGCGGGTTTCGGGGCAGCGCTGGATGGGCGATCTTGGGTTTGGCGATGAAAGTCATGAAGTCTCCTACTGCGCCGCCGCCGCGCGGCCCGCCGCGCTCGGCCGCACCTCGCCGAGCACGCCATCCACGATGAAGGTCGAGGAAATCGGCAGGCCGCTGTAGTGCAGGAGCGAGCGTAGTTTCGACTTCTCAACGGCCGTTTCGAGCGTCAGCAGCGCGCGGAACTGGGCATCGCGGTTCTGCTCGACGACAAAGATGAGCTGATGTACGGCAAGAAACCGCTCCACGTCCTCGCTGAAAGGAAAGGCGCGCACGCGCATATAGTCCACTTGCACGCCGCGCGCGCGCAGCAGATCCATCGCCTCGCGAATCGCGCCATCGCAGCTGCCGATCGAGACGATGCCCACCTCGCTGGCGGCGGTCGCATCAATGATGGCGCGCGGCACGAGCTTTTTCGCGGTCGCCCATTTTTTGAGCAGCCGGTCGAGGACCAGCTGATACTCCGCCGAGTCCTCGGTGTACATTCCGAACTGCGAATGGCCCGAGCCGCGCGTGAAATAGGCCGCCTTCGGATGCACACCGGGCAAGGTGCGGTAGGTGATGCCATCGCCGTCCTTGTCGACGAAGCGATAGAACTTCTCGAGCTTCTCGATCTCGCTTTTGTTGAGCATCTTGCCGCGATCCGGGCGGTAGGCGTCATCCCACTTCAAGTCGCGGCACATCCAGTCGTTCATGCCAATATCAAGGTCGGAGAGCACGAGTACCGGCGTCTGCAGCCGCTCGGCCAGGTCAAATGCCTGGACGGCCATGTAAAAGCATTCCTCGGCATTAGCGGGGTACAGGCATACCTGGCGCGTGTCGCCGTGGGACGCGTAGGCGCACAGCAGCACGTCGCTTTGCTGCGTGCGGGTCGGCATGCCGGTCGAGGGGCCGACGCGCTGGATGTCGAACACGACCGCCGGAACCTCCGCGTAATAGGCGAGCCCGAGGAACTCGTTCATGAGCGAGATGCCGGGGCCTGAAGTGGCGGTGAACGCGCGCGCGCCGTTCCAGCAAGCACCGATCACCATGCCGATGGCGGCGAGTTCGTCCTCCGCCTGGATGAACGCAAAATTCTTCTTGCCGGTGGCTGGATCGACGCGCGTCCTGTCGCTGAAGGCCTTGAACGCATCCATGAGCGAGGTGGAAGGGGTGATCGGATACCAGGCGGCGACGGTTGCGCCGGCGAAGAGGCAGCCGAGCGCCGCGGCGGTGTTGCCGTCGATCATCATGCAGCCGTTCGTCTTGTCCATTTTCTGAACGCGCAACGGCAGCGGGCAGTCGAAGTTTGCCCGCGCATAGTCGAAGCCGAGGCTGATCGCCTTCATGTTGCTCTCGACGAGCTGCGGCTTCTTCGCGTACGTCTCCGCCAGGAGCTTTCTGATCTCCTCGATGTCGAGATCCAGAAGCGCGGCCAGAACTCCGGCGTAACAGATGTTCTTCATCAGGATGCGCGTGCGCACGCCGTTGAAGTTCTCGTTGCACAGCTTCGCAAGCGGCACGCCGATGGCGGTGATGTCCTCTCGCTTCAGAAGCGCCGGGCGCGGCCAGGTCGAGTCATAGACGAGATAGCCCCCGGGCACGACTTCGCGCACATCGCGCGAATAGGTTTCCGCGTTCATGGCGACCATGATGTCCACCCGCCCCGAGCAGGCGACGTAGCCGTCCTTGGTGACGCGGATCTCATACCAGGTGGGCAGGCCCTGAATATTCGACGGGAAGTAATTCTTGCCCATCACCGGGATGCCGCTTCTGAAGATCGACTTCATGAGAAGCATATTGGCGCTCGCCGAACCCGTGCCATTGACGGTCGCGATCTTGATGACGAAGTCGTTTATTTTCGCGGATTCAGGTGCAGACATGAGTGAAGTTCAGCTCGTCGGAAGCTTGCGGGCATTTCAGGATCAGGCGATTTTGGGCTTGCGCGCTTCGGAGGCCCGCGCCTCATCGAGCGCCAGCGGCCAGTGCACATAGGACTTCTGCATATCCCACGCAGCGGTGGGACAGCGCTCGGCGCACAGACCGCAATGCACGCACAGGTCCTCATCCTTCACCATTACGCGCCCAGTCTGCGGCAGTGCGCGCGAGACGTACAGCGCCTGCGTCAGGTTGATCGCCGGCGCCTTCAGGCGCGTGCGCAGTTCCGCCTCGTCCGCATTCGGCGTCATCGTCAGACAATCCACCGGGCAGATATCGATGCAGGCATCGCATTCAATGCACAATTTGGCGTCGAACACTGTCTGCACATCGCAGTTGAGACAGCGCTGCACCTCTTCGGCGGCCTGTTCGGCCGTGAAGCCGAGCTCAACCTCGATATTGAGCTTCTTGAAGCGCTCCTTCAGCGACACGTGCGGCATCAGCCGCCGCTCGACCGGTGTGTAGTCGTTCGCATACGACCATTCGTGCATGCCCATCTTGCGGCTCTGCAGATTCATGCCCGGCGCCAGGCGCTCGCCGATCGGCTCGCCCTGGCAGTGTTTGTGAATCGAGATCGCGGCCTGATGGGCCTGCTCGACGGCCCAGATGATGTTCTTGGGGCCGAAGGCTGCATCGCCGCCGAAGAATACCCCGGGCCGCGTCGACTGAAAGGTCTTCGGATCCACGCGCGGCACGTTCCACTTATCAAGCTCGATCCCAAGATCGCGCTCGATCCAGGGAAACGCGTTCTCCTGGCCGATCGCGAGAATCACGTCGTTTGCCGCCTCAAACTGTTCCGCGATGATCCGCTCGGCCAATATGCGCCCGTCGCTGTCGATGTCGTACTGCATCTCATCGAACATCATGCCAACCAATTTGCCGTTTTCGACGACGAAGGATTTGGGCACGCGGTTGACGATGATCTCGACGTGCTCCTCCTCGGCGTCCTCGAGCTCCCAGGCGGAGGCTTTGAAGAAGCTGCGCGGCTTGCGCGCCATCACTTTCACGTGTTTCGCGCCCAGGCGCAGGCTCGTGCGGCAGCAGTCCATGGCGGTGTTGCCGACGCCGATGATGAGCACGCGCTCACCGATGCGCTCGATGTGCCCGAAGGCAACCCCGCCCAGCCACGCGATGCCCACATGGATGTTGGCCGCGCCCTCGCGCCGGCCGGGAAGATTGAGCTCCTTGCCCTGCGGCGCGCCCGAACCGACAAACACGGCGTCGCAGCGGCCCTCATCCAGGAGCCTGCGCAGACTTTTGACAGAGTGATTCAGCTTCAGGTCGACGCCCATGTCGAGAATCATGCCCATCTCGTCGTTCAACACCTGCTGCGGCAGTCGAAACGCGGGAATATTGATGCGCATGAGTCCGCCGGGTTCGCCGTACTGCTCGAAAATCGTGACCTCGTAGCCGAGCGGCATGAGATCGTTCGCAACGGTGAGCGAGGCGCAGCCTGCGCCCACGCAGACGATGTGCTTGCCGTTCTTCAAGCGCGGGATCTTTGGCAGAAGTCCGGTGACGTCATCGCGATGATCAGCCGCGACGCGTTTCAGGCGGCAGATGGCGACCGGCTTCTTCTCGACGCGCCCGCGGCGGCAAGCCGGCTCGCAGGGCCGGTCGCAGACCCGGCCGAGGATTCCCGGAAACACGTTGGACTCCCGGTTCACCATGTAGGCTTCGGTGAACCGCCCCTGGGCAATCAGTCGAATATATTCAGGAACATCGGTGTGGGCCGGACAAGCCCACTGGCAATCCACGACCTTGTGATAGTAGTCGGGATGCGAAGTGTCGGTAGGGTGCATTCAAAGCCGCGGGAAAAGCGGGCTCCTTTATGGTGCAGGCTCCCGTAAGTATAGTGGTGCGCTGCAAATTGTCACCGTCGCAGGTCTCGTTTGTGCACTGCACAACGGGGCCGGGACCACTATACTTCCGGCGCCGTGTCCGATCCAGCACCCACCGAAATCAAGCTTCGCAGCCGCTCGCGGGTGCTCAGTGTCGTCTTCAGCGATGGGCGCACTTTCGAGCTGCCGTTCGAGTTCCTGCGCGTGCACTCCCCTTCCGCGGAAGTGAAGGGCCACGGTCCGGGGCAGGAAGTGCTGGTCCTGGGCAAGGAACAGGTCGGGATCCGCAGGATCGAACCGGTCGGCCAGTACGCGATCAAGCTCGTGTTCGACGACGGCCATGACACGGGCCTTTTCTCCTGGAAGTATCTGTACGAGCTCGGATGCGAGCAGGAACGGATGTGGGCGCGTTACCTTGAACGCAAGCGGGAAGCGGCACAGCCTCGCTAGATCGCCCCTACAATGCGCGCGGATGCGATGAATCAATGAGCGACGACAGCCAAACGGACTTCGGTTACGAGCGCGTGCCGCGCGGCGAGAAAGAGCGCCGGGTGCGCGGCGTATTCGATTCGGTCGCGGGCAACTACGATCGGATGAACGATTTGATGTCCGCGGGGGCGCATCGGCTCTGGAAGAGATTCACCTTGTCGCTGGCGAACCTGCGGCCCGGCCAGCGTGCGCTTGATGTCGCAGGCGGTACCGGGGATCTGGCGGCGGGTCTTGCGCGCCAGGTGGGGCCGCGCGGTCTTGTGGTCTTAAGCGATATCAACGCGAGCATGCTCGAGCGTGGACGCGACCGGCTGCTGAACGAAGGCTTGGTCGGCAACGTCGAGTGCGTGCAGGCGAACGCCGAACGCCTGCCCTTCGCCCCGGGCACTTTTGATTGCATCACGATCGGCTTCGGTCTTAGGAACGTGACCGACAAGGCCGCAGCGTTGGCATCGATGGGCGCGGCACTCAAACCGGGCGGTCAGCTGCTCGTGCTCGAGTTCTCGCAGCCGACCGTGCCCCTGCTGCAGCCGCTCTACGACGCCTATTCGTTTCACGTGCTGCCCTTTCTCGGCCGCATGGTCGCGGGCGATGAGGCCAGTTACCGCTACCTTGCCGAGTCCATTCGCAGGCATCCGGACCAGGAGGCACTTCTTGCCCTCATGCGTGAGGCGGGTCTCGAGGGCTGCCGCTACCACAATCTCGCCGGCGGGATCGTGGCGGTGCATCGCGGCTACCGCTACTGAAGCCGATGCTCACCACGACGATCGAAAAGATTCTCAATCGCGGCCTGCCGCGCTCGCCGCGCGCCCGTCAACTCTGCGGCGAACTCAAAGGGGCGCGCCTCGGCGTCGAGGTGCGTGGCATGACGCGGCTCATCGTGCATTCGACGGGCGAGGCGCTGGTGGTGACGAGCGATGCGGCCAGCGCCACGGAGGCCGAAGTGAGCGGCAGTCTCCTGGGACTCCTTAAGCTTGCGGGCGCCTCGCCCGAAGCGGTCCTGCAAAGCGGCGCCGCGCAGATCCGCGGCGATGCGGATGTGGCGCGAAAGTATCGCGAGCTTGCGCGTTTGCTGGTGCCGGACCCGGAAGAGGAGCTCGCACGCGTCGTCGGCGATGTGCCAGCCCATCAAATCGGACGATTCGCCGGCAAGGCATTCAGCTGGGGCCGGCGCGCGGCCGCCACCGCGGTGCAGAACGTCGCAGAGTATCTTGCGCACGAGCGCGCTGATCTTGTGCCGCGTGCCGAAGCGGATCAGTTCGCAGCGAGCGTCGAGCGGACGCGCGAGGATGTGGATCGGCTCGAGGCACGCATCAAATTGCTCGTGCCATGAAGCTGCGCGTCATCGTGCGGCTCATCGAGATCCAGCGCGCGCTCCTGCGCCACGGTCTGGATGATTTCGTTCGCGCCACCCACCTCTACAGGCCACTGCGCTTCGTCTTCTATCTGTCGCCGGGGCTGTGGTTCGAACGGCGTCGCAAAGCCAGCCGCGGCGAGCGCATCCGCCTTGCGCTCGAGGAGCTGGGGCCGGTGTTCGTCAAGTTCGGACAGGCGGTCTCCACGCGGCGCGACCTGTTGCCGGCCGACATCGCCGATGAGCTTGCCAAACTCCAGGATCGCGTGCCGCCCTTCCCGGGCGAGGAGGCGCGCAGAATCATCGAACGGGCGCTCGGCCGTCCGGTGGGCGAGGCGTTTTCGGCTTTCAACGAGTCACCGCTCGCGGCGGCCTCCATCGCCCAGGTGCATGTCGCGCTCCTGCCCGACGGCCGCGAGGTCGTCGTCAAAGTGCTGCGCCCGGACATGCGCGCGGTCATTGACCGCGACCTTGAGGTGCTGCACGCGCTGGCCGCGCTCGCCGAGCGCTATTGGCGCGAGAGCCGGCGTCTGCGCCCCGCCGAGGTCGTCAATGAGTACGAGAAGACGATCCTCGATGAACTCGACCTCATGCGCGAGGCGGCCAATGCCGCGCAGCTGAAGCGCAACTTCGCAGGCTCGAAGCTGCTGTACGTGCCCGAGGTGTTCTGGGATTACTGCCGCGTGAACGTCATGGTGATGGAGCGCATCCACGGCGTGCCGATCAGCGACATGGCGCGCCTGCGTGCCGCCGGCACCGACTTCAAGAAGCTCGCCGAAAGCGGCGTGCAGATCTTCTTCACCCAGGTGTTCCGCCACAACTTCTTCCACGCCGACATGCACCCGGGAAATATCTTCGTGCTCATCGACGTTCCGTCGCAGCCGCGCTATGCAGCGGTCGACTTCGGCATCGTCGGCTCCCTCGATCCGCGCGACCAGCAGTATCTGGCGCAGAATTTCCTGGCGGTGTTCGAGCGCGACTACCGCCGCGTGGCGGTCCTGCACGTCGAGTCCGGCTGGGTGCCGCCGGGTACGCGCATCGATGAGATGGAGTCGGCGGTGCGCACCGTGTGCGAACCGGTGCTCGACCGGCCGCTGAAGGACATCTCCTTCGGCACCATCCTGCTGCGCCTGTTTGAGATATCGCGGCGCTTCAACATGACCGTGCAGCCGCAGCTCATCCTGCTGCAGAAGACGCTGCTCAACGTCGAGGGCCTCGGGCGCGAGCTTTATCCGGAACTCGACGTCTGGAGCAACGCCAGCCCCATCCTGCGCGAATGGATGCGCGAGCGCTCGAGCCCGCGGCAGGCCTGGCGCATCTTGCGCGATCATCTGCCGGAAATACTAGAGCTCGCCCGCGTATTGCCGGGCCTCGTGAAAGGCGCGCTCGAAAGCGTGCGCGAAGGCAAGTTCAAACTGCGCCTGGATTCAGCATCGCTCGAGCGGCTCGGCAAGTGGCTCGACGCGCACGACTGGCGGCGCTAGCAGCCTCATACCGATGCAACCATCACGCTCTCTCATTGAGGGTTCCCTCAGCCGCGTTCTGCCGTTATTCGCACTGCCGATCCTGTGCGGCAATATCCTGCAGTCCGTGAATGGCTCGGTGAACTCGGTCTGGGTCGGGCAATTTCTCGGCGAAGCCTCGCTCGCTGCGACCTCGAACGCCAACAGCGTGATGTTTCTCCTCCTGGGCGGGGTATTTGGCCTGTCGATGGCGGCCACCATACTGGTCGCCCAGCACATCGGCGCCGGCAACCTGCACGAGGCGAAACGCGTGGTCGGCACCAGCGCAACGTTCTTCGTGCTGGTGTCGATCGCCATGTCGGCCGCCGGCTGGTTCCTTAGCGAGCGCCTGCTCGCCTCGATGAGCACGCCTGCGGATGCTATTCCGCTCGCGACCGCCTATATGCGCGTGATCTTCCTCGCGCTGCCGTTCATGTACATGTATGCCTTCGTCATGGCGGTGCTGCGCGGCGCCGGGGATTCGAAGACGCCTTTTTACTTCCTGGTCCTGTCGGTCGGGCTTGATATCGCGCTCAATCCGCTTTTCATCTTCGGCGCCGGACCCGTTCCCGGCATCGGCATCGCAGGCTCGGCGCTCGCGACGTTTTTTGCGCAGGCCGTGAGTCTCGTCGCGCTGGTTGCGTACCTTTATCGCCGCAAGCACATCCTCTGCCTGCACAAGGGGGAGCTCGGGCTTCTGCGGATTGATCGTGCCATCGTAGGCACGCTCATCCGCAAGGGCATCCCGATGGGACTGCAGATCTTTGTGATCTCGCTCAGCAGCGTTCTCATGATCACGCTCGTCAATCGCTTCGGCGTCTTCACGACCGCCGCATTTGGCGCCTGCCTGCAGATCTGGAATTACATCCAGATGAGCGCCTTCGCCATGGGCATCGCCGTGTCCGCGGCGGCCGCGCAGAATGTCGGCGCGCAGCGCTGGGATCGCGTCGCTGCCGTTGCGCGAATCGGCGTCCTCTACAACGTTCTCCTCACCGGGTCGCTCGCTCTGCTGTTCGAGATCTTCAGCCGCCAAGCGCTGTCTTTATTTTTACCGCTGGGATCGCCCGCGATCGGGCTTGCAATGCACGCCAATCGCATCGTCGCGGTGACTTTCGTCTGCTTCGGCGTATCGACGGTGCTGTTCGGCGTGGTGCGCGCGACGGGCGCGGTGGTGGTGCCGCTTCTGATCCTGACACTGACCGTGCTCGTGGGGCGCTTCTCGATCGCCTACGCATTCGCCCTGCACTGGCAGATCGACGCCGTGTGGTGGAGCTTCCCCGTGAGCGGCGCGGCATTGGCCGGATGCGCGTATCTGTATTACAAGTTCGGCGGCTGGCGTTCGGCGCGCATGGGAGCGGATGCGCCGGCAGTCATTGCGTAACGGGCCGCGCCGCACTCCATAAGCCGAAGCCCAGAAGCGTCGCGACTAACGACCCTGCGCTCAGAAAGAGCAGTGATCCTGCGAGCGCCGGCACCGCAAGGCCGATGCACGCGGAACTCGTGAGCAACATCACACAGGACTGCACCGAGGCTGCCGAGCCGCGCGACTTCGGAAACAGGTCGAGCATGCGCAGCGCGAGTATCGGTGAAACCAACTGCACGCCCACGGCGTCGATGCCGATCAGCACTTCCTGCACGGCGATCGGCAGACTGCCAAGCGCCGCGGTCAGCGCCAGCGCCAGCGCCCCGGCACCGGCCGACACGACAAAACCGATCGTCGCCTGCCGCCGTCCGGGGATCCGTCCGGCGAGACGGCCCGAGAGCCACGCGCCCAGTACGAAGCCTGCGATGATCGGCGCGAACAGCCAGGCAAACTGGGTCTCGCTCAGATGCCAGTGCCCGAGCACGATCGCGGGCGCCGCACCCAGGTAGATCATCATCGCGCAGATCGTCGTGCCACCCGCCAGGGCGAGCAGCAGGAATTCGTGGTGGGACGCGATCCGCCAGGCGGTGCGCGCCAGATTCAGCGGATGCAGGGGTACGCGCCGATCTTCAGGGTGGGTTTCCGGAAGCCGCAGGTAGCTTGCGATCATGAGTGCGACACCGATGCAGACCATGAACAAAAATACGCTCCGCCAGCCGAAGGCGACGTGAATCCAGCCGCCGATCACCGGCGCGATCGCCGGCGCGACGCCAAAGATCATCGTGACCGTGCTCAATAATCGCTGCGCTTCGGGCCCGTCGTGCAGATCGCGCACGATCGCGCGCCCCACCGCCATACCGACGCCGGCGCTCATGCCCTGCAGCACGCGGAAGGTCAGAAGCCAGGCGAAGCTCGGTGCTGACGCACAGGCGACCGACGCCAGCGAATAAATGGTAAGGCCCGCGAGCACGATGGGCCTGCGGCCGAGCGCATCGGATAAAGGCCCGAGCACGAGCGACATGAGCGCAAACGGGATGAGGTAGGCGGTGAGCGTCTGCTGCATCTGCCAGGCGTTCAAACCGAACTGCGCCGCGATCGCCGGAAAGGACGGAAAGAAGGTATCGATCGAAAACGGGCTGACGGTGGCAAGCGCCGCGAGCAGCAATGCCAGACCGCGATGCGTACGCGCCTCCTCGGCAAATGTCACGTGCGTCTCGCTCATCGCCTGCCCGAGCGAAGCGTGCCGAGCCAGGCGGCGGGATCCGCATTGCCCTCGAGCACTTCCACGAGCGCCGAGCCCACGATGACGCCGTCCACATGGGGCGCAAGACGGCTCACTTGCTCGCGGCTGCGGATGCCAAATCCCGCGCACACGGGAATCGTCGCAAGTTCCCGCACCTGGTCGAGGTAATCGAGCACCGCCAGCGGAACTTCCGCGCTCTTGCCGGTCGTGCCCGTCATGGTGACGGCGTAGACAAATCCCTGGCTCTGCGCGCACACCAGCGTCATGCGCGCCGTACTCGTCACGGGCGTCACCATCTGGATGAGCGCGAGCCCGTACGGCTCGAGCGCCTGTTTGAATTCCGCACTCTCATCAAGCGGCAGATCCGGCACGATGAATCCACATACCCCGGCGCCCGCTGCGAGCCGGCACAAGCTTCCAAGCCCGAGGGCAAGCAGCGGGTTCAGATAACTCATGAGAATGATGGGCACCGTGAGCCGCGGCATCGCGTCAAGCTCGCAGAGGATCCAGCGCAGGCTTACGCCCTGCGCGAGCGCCTCGCGGCTCGCACGCTGAATGGTGACGCCATCGGCCATCGGGTCGGTGAATGGCACGCCGATCTCGATCACGTCCGCTTCGGCTGCGATGGACTTCAGGTGCGCACCGAAGCGCTCGCGGCTGGGATAGCCCGCGGTCATGAATGCGACGAGCGCCCGCTCGCCACGCGCGTTCGCGGCGCGAATGGCGTGGCTGATGCGATCGCGCGGCAGCATCAACTGCGCGCGGCGCGCATCGCAGGATCGGCGATCAGGTGGCTCTGCAGTGTCGCCATGTCCTTGTCGCCGCGACCGGAGAGGCCGAGCAGTATCTTCTTTCCGGGGTTTAAGGCCGCCCAGCGCTTCGCGCCCGCAAGCGCGTGCGCACTTTCGATCGCAGGCAAAATGCCTTCCATCTGACAGCACTCTTTGATGACCGCGAGGGCCTCGGCATCGCTTGCCGCCTCGTAGCGCACGCGACCGATCGTCATCAGGAAGGCGTGCTCAGGTCCCACACCCGAGTAGTCCAGGCCCGCCGATATCGACTGCGTTTCCTGCACCTGGCCATCCTCATCCTGCAGCAAGAGCGAATACGTTCCGTGCAGCACGCCCGGACGGCCGTAGGTCAGGGTTGCCGCGTTTTTGCCCAGTTCCGCGCCGCTGCCACCCGCCTCGACGCCGATGATCTCAACGCTCCGTTCCGGCACGAACGCATGAAAGAGCCCGATCGAGTTCGAGCCGCCGCCGACGCAGGCGATGAGCGCATCCGGCAGAGCGCCCGCCTGTTCCTGCATCTGCGCGCGCGCTTCGCGGCCGATGACCGCCTGCAATTCGCGCACGAGATAGGGATAAGGATGGGGCCCGACCGCCGAGCCCAGGAGGTAATACGTATCCGTCGGATCGGAAACCCAGTCGCGCAGGGCCTCGTCAATCGCCGCGCGCAAGGTACGATCGCCGCTCGTCACGGGAACGACGGTTGCCCCCATGAGCTGCATGCGCCCGACGTTCGGCGCCTGGCGCTGCATGTCGACTTCGCCCATGTAGACCGTGCAGGGCATGCCCAGTCGCGCGCAGGCTGCGGCGCTCGCAACGCCATGCTGGCCCGCGCCGGTCTCGGCGATGATGCGCTTCGCGCCCAGCTCCTGCGCCAGCAGCGCCTGACCGATGGCGTTGTTGATCTTGTGGGCGCCCGTGTGCGCGAGGTCCTCGCGTTTGAGCCACAGCTCAGCGCCCCACTTGCGCGACAGACGTGCGGCGTGCGTGAGCGCCGTCGGCCGGCCGACCCAGGTGGCAAGCTCGTGCTTGAAACGCGCCTGGAACTTGCGGCTGTGCAGGTGCAGGCGCACACCCACCTCCAGCCGCTCGAGCGCCGGAATGAGCGTCTCGGGAACGTAGCGGCCGCCAAAGGGGCCGAAGCGGCCGCGCGAATCCGGGAATTTGCCGGCGATGCTCTCCTCGAGCAGCCGTACGCTGTCGATGGGGGGCGCGGCTGCGCTCATGTCAGGGCCACCTCGCGCGCCGCTTGGGCAAAGCGGGCAATCTTAAGCGCGCTCTTCACGCCCGGCCGCTCTTCCACGCCGCTCGACACGTCGACGCCGAAAGGCTCGACCGCGCTGATGGCCGCGGCGACGTTGTCAACGGTGAGTCCCCCGGCCAGCACGAGTTGCGTCTCAACCGCCAATGCTGCTGCACGCGTCCAGTCACAGGGCAGGCCGGTGCCGCTCACCGGTCCTTCAAAAAGGATCCGGGCCGGCAGCGGCCGCGCCTCATTGCCCGCACGCACCACGGGCAGGAGGCCAAGCTCTTTGGGTAAGCGCAAAGTGCGCAGCTCATGAGCGTCGGCCTGCAGAATATCCGGCGCAAACACCGCAAGCACTGAATCAACCTCCCTCTGCGTCGGCCGGCGCAGCACGGCCACCAAGCTCACGCGTCCGCGTGCCTGGACTGCAAGCTCAAGGGCGAATTCGGGTGTCACGCGCCGCACCGATTCGGCGAACACGAAGCCGATCGCATCCACGCCCGCCTCGAGCGCGGCCGTCACCGCGGCCGCTGTGGTCATGCCGCAGATCTTGATCCACATCAAAAAGTAGCCTCGTCCCGCCCGGCGCTCAGCATCTGGCGCAGCAGTTCCTCCGGATCCCGCGCGCGCATCAAGGCGCTGCCGACGAGTGCAATATCGTAACCTGCCGTGCGCGCGCGGCCTGCATCCGCGGCAGTCGCCACGCCGCTCTCGGCGACCCGCAAAACGCCCTGCGGCAGGAAGTGTGCGAGCTCCTCGAGCCGGCCCGGCACGACCTGCAGCGTCACAAGATCCCGGCAATTGACGCCGACCAGGAGCCGCGGGCCGCCACCGGCTGCGATGAGTTCATGCGCAAGCTCGATGTCAGCCTCGTCAAATGCTTCGAGCAGCACGAACAGGCCCCACTCCGCCGCGGCATCCAGGAGCGCGCGCAGCATCGGCCGCGTCAGCATGCGCAGGATCACGAGCACACCGCCCGCGCCATTCGCACGCGCCTCGGCGACCTGGTAGGGATCGACGAGGAAGTCCTTGCGCATCGCGGGAATACGCACCGGCATGAGTGCGCGCGCGGTGAGTTCCAGGTGCGCAAGCTCGCCTTGGAATTCGCTCGGCTCGGTCAGCACGGAAACGGCAATCGCTCCCGCCGTCGCGTAGCGCCGGACGCGCCGGCCGATATCCTCATCGAGGGTGCGAAGCTGCCCGACCGCAGGCGAGCGCAATTTCAGTTCCGCGATGATGTCGAAGCCCGCCTCGCTCGGCAGGAGCTGCGGCGGCGCGGCCGAGTCGCGCGCCTGCGCCAGCAGGCGGGCTTCGGAACACAGAAGCTTCGCAGCCGCGACCCGCTCCTGACTTCGCAGCGCCATCTGCTTGAGAAAATCGGCGCTCACGGCGACCGCGTTTCAAATGTCGACACGAAATCAACGACGCGTCGCGCCGCGCCACCATCGATCGCGGCAGCCGCCCGCTCTACCGCTTCGCGCGGCACGCGCGTTTCGCCCGCAAGCTCCAACGCCAGCGCTGCGCCCAAGAGCAGGCAATCCCGATGCGGGCCGCGATCCTCGCCATAGAGCACGGAGCGCAGCGAGCGTGCATTGTGCGCGGCGGAGCCACCGGCCAGGGAATGTGCCGTGCAGCGCGCGAGGCCATAGTCCTCCGGCGCGCGCGTCGCGATGGCCACGTGACCGCGATGCACATCAAATAACGTGAACGGCCCGATGGGCGTCGGCTCATCCCAGCCTTCCGCGCCATGCACGACGAAGGCGCGCTCGATCTCAAGACCCGCAAGCGTATCGGCGATGAGCTGCGCCGCCTGTACGCTGAATGCTCCGATCAGATGCAAGGGCGGCTCCGCGGGATTCACGAGCGGTCCTAGAATATTGAAAATCGTGCGCACCCCTAACGCCGCGCGTACCGGTGCGAGCGCCTTCATCGCCGGATGGTAGTGGGGCGAGAACAGGAAGGTGAATTTGCTCGCGGCCAGGCACTCGCCTGCTGCCGCGCTGTCAAGCGGCAGCACCAGCCCCAATGCCTCGAGCACATCGGCACTGCCGGCGCGGCTCGACACCGATCGATTGCCGTGTTTGACGACGTCAAGTCCACAGGCCGCGACTAAGAGCGCGGTGCCGGTTGAAATGTTAAGACTGCCCGACGCATCGCCGCCCGTACCGACGATGTCGATCGCGCGTATGCCTGCGGGAAGCTGCGGCCGGCGCGCGAGCCTGCGCATGGCCTTGGCAAAGCCGCGCACCTCATCCGCGACCACGCCTTTGCTGCGCATCGCGGCCAGCACCGCGCCCGCAAGTGCAGCCGGAGTATCCGGATCCGTGAGGTGCGTAAGGACGTCCTCGGATTCGGTTTCGGAGAGGTTCCTCCTCTGCAGCAGCCGCTCGAGAATTTCACGCAGAGGCGGCATGCAAGGCTCCGGGAACGGCTTCCGTGCGGCGCTCGCCCGAAGCGAGCGTAAGAAAATTCCGCAACAGCTGCGGACCCTCGGGCGTCAGTATGCTTTCCGGATGAAACTGCACGCCTTCAACGACCAGGCTGCGATGCCGCACGCCCATGATCTCGCCTTCAGGCGTGCGCGCGTTTACTTCGAGCACCGCCGGCATCTCGGCGGGGGCGGCGATGAGCGAATGATACCGACCCACCTCGCAAGGCTGCGAAAGTCCCGCGAACACCGTACCGCCGTCGTGCTCCACGAGCGAGGTCTTGCCGTGCATGAGGCGCCCGGCGCGCACGACTTTGCCGCCGAAAACCTCGACGATCGACTGGTGACCCAGACACACACCCAAGACCGGCACGCGGCCCGCGAAAGCGCGGATCATCTGCATGGACACGCCCGCATCGTACGGCGTTCCCGGACCGGGCGACACGCACAGGTGCGTGGGCTGCAGAAGCCGGGCCTCCTCCTCGGTGATCGCGTCATTGCGATAGACCAGCACTTCGGCGCCCAGGACGAGAAATGCCTGCACCAGGTTGTAGGTGAAGGAGTCGTAGTTGTCGATCAGGAGCAGCCGCGGCATCACAGGTCCGCCTGTGCAAGCTCGAGCGCACGCGCGACCGCATGACTCTTGGCGAGCACCTCATCGTGCTCCGTCGCCGCAACGCTGTCGGCAACGATTCCGGCACCCGCCTGGTAGCTGTATTCGTCGCCGCGAAACACAAGAGTACGGATGGTGATGGCCTGATCCATGTCGCCACGCGCGCCAAAATAACCGACAGTGCCGCCATACAGGCCGCGATTAACGGGCTCAAGCTCATCGATGATCTGCATGGCCCGCACTTTGGGCGCGCCCACGAGCGTACCTGCCGGGAACGTCGCCGCAAAGAGGTCGAACGCATCGCAGCCCGCTGCAAGCTCGCCGTGCACGCCGCTCACCATGTGCATGACATGACTGTAACGTTCGATGGCGCGGTAGGGATCAACCCGCACGGTGCCGGCGCGCGCCACGCGCCCGAGATCGTTGCGCGCAAGATCCACCAGCATGACGTGCTCCGCGCTTTCCTTCGGATCGGCGAGGAGCTCGGTCTCGCGCGCGCTGTCGAGCGCCGCATCATCCGCGCGCGGCCGCGTACCGGCGAGCGGCCGCAGCTGCGCGTGACGCCGGTTCAGCTTCACGAGCGCCTCGGGCGATGAGCCGACGACGGTCACATCGCCCAGCGCACAGTAGTACATGTATGGCGAAGGATTGATGAGCCGCAGCGCGCGGTAGGCCTGAAAGGGATCAAGCTCGTGCCGTCCGCCGAAGCGCGCCGACAGCACGAGCTGATAGACATCCCCGGATGCGATGTACTCCTGGGTGCGGGACACGCCGGACATGAAGTCGGCGCGGCTGAACGCCGCAGTGGGCGCAGCATACCGGCCGCCGCGCGCGCCATTGGGAAGCGCGCCGTGCAGGGCGCGGATGACCTCGTTGCGCAACGAACGCCGCTCGGCCTCGGAGCCGGCGTGCAGAAGCGCGATGCTGCGGGTCAGATGATCGAATACCAGCAGCGACGCGGGCGCGACGTAATGCATCGCGGGCACCGCATTCAAGATCGAGCGGCGCGCCGGCAGGCGCTCGAAGAATCTCACGACATCGTACGAAGCGTAACCGACGAGTCCGCCTGCGAGCGGCACGCCGGCAATGTCGGGCAGCGGCCGCGGCGCGCGCGCAAGTCCCCGGCGCAGGATGTTGAGAAGCTCGGCCCCGCTGTTGGGCAGGGGCTCGGTCTGTCCACCGATCGTGACCCCGCTTGCCGAAACCTTGAGCTCAAGACAATCCCCGAAGCCGATGAACGAGTAACGCGCGAGCCGCTCGCCTCCCTCGACGCTCTCCAGGAGAAAGCGCGGATTCAGGGAGGAGAGCTTCATGAACGCCGAAACCGGCGTATCAAGATCACCCCAGATGTCGAACGGTGGCTTCAAAATTAAATCTTCCAAAAAAAAACCCATCCCGGCGGCTCTCCGGCGGATGGGTCTCGTGGCCTTACAATCTTTAAAACGTAGAAACTAGCCGCGCCTTGACACCCACTCCGCAAGTTGCGGGCGCCACCACCAGAGCATTGGGGAATTGAGCGGTTGTCGCGACATTTGCGGTGGAGTATGGCGGGGCGCCGTCGCGGCCGTCAAGAATCCAGATTCCCTCCTTCAGCTACAATGCGCCAGCCGCAGCAGATTGCAGGGGAGTCATACGTGAAGTGGACCGAACTCATAGAAAGCTGGCGCCAGGGGGCAAGCGGCACGCGCACCGCGAGCGAATATGCGGTGCACCTGCCGCTCGATGACGCGGCGCGCCTGCACGCCCTGATGGAAATGTTTCCGGGCCGCACGCCCGAGCAGCTGATCACGGACCTCCTCGGCGTCGCGCTGCAGGAGGTCGCGGCGGCCATGCCCTATGTTCCGGGCGGCAAGGTGATCGCGACCGACGATCAGGGCGACCCGATCTATGAAGACGCAGGTCCGACACCGCGCTTCATGGAGCTCACGCGCCGCAATCGGAAAAAACTCGAGACCGAGCTTAAGAAAGGCTGAATGCCGATGCCCTCGTTCGATGTCGTCTCGGAGCTGGATGCACACGAAGTAACCAACGCGGTCGACCAGGCCAATCGCGAGCTCTCGCAGCGCTTCGATTTCAAAGACACCGGCGCGCGCTACGAATTGCTTGATTTCGTCGTGACGCTGCATGCCGAGGTGGAGTTTCAACTCAAACAGATGCTCGACATTCTGAAGCTGCGCCTGTCCAAACGCGGCGTCGACATTGCCTGCCTCGAGGCGAAGGAACCGCAGACCAATCTCTCCGCCGCGAAGCAGGATGCCGTCCTGCGCCACGGCATCGACCAGGAGACCGGCAAGAAGATCGTGCGGCTCATCAAAGACTCGAAGCTCAAGGTCCAGGCGAGCCTGCAGGGCGACAAAGTGCGCGTCAGCGCCAAGCAGCGCGATGAGCTGCAGTCGACGATGCAGTTCCTGAGAAAGGCGGGCATCGAAGTGCCGCTGCAGTTCAACAATTTCCGCGACTAGGAGCTTTCCTCAAAGTCGCTGCATAGCGTGCAGTTGTCGCCGCTCGTCTTTCGGCCAGAGTTCTGCCGCCGGATAGGACCGGCCCGTCTGTGGTTAGATACAGACTCTGACACGCGGGCAGGAACCAAAGGCTGCGCATGACGTCGGCGCGCCTCAGGGTTTCCGCAAGGTAGGGAAGCCGCCGACCTTCGGTCGGCTCGCGATGGCTCGCTGTTGCGCGGCTTGCCGATTGTCGAACGCTTTGCTCACGGTAATTCCCCTGACCTGGATAACTTGGGTGGTCCATCCTCGTGTGTGTCGCGCTTGTCTTTGATGAGCTGGCACAACGCGGAAGTGGCATCGAGCGCGCTCGGGCCGAGTCCCGAGAGCCGCTGATCCTCAAACGCGATGAGTGCATCGCCTCTCACCGCCTTCAACGTGCCGAAGCCCCTCCAATCATCGAGCCATGCGCGCGCTGCGCCCGGCGGGGATGCTGCGATGATGATGTCGGGATTGCGCGCGATCACCGCCTCGATGTCCACCACCGGTGCGGCTTCTTTGAGATCGGCGAATATGTTGGTCGCCCCGCAGAGGCGTAACGCGTCGGACATGAGATGCTTGCCGCCCACCGTATAGATCGGCCGATCCCATATCTGCAGAAGCGCGCTCACAGGCTTACCGCCGCCGTAACGGCTGGTCAACTCATTAAGACGCGCTTCGAGCGCGCGCGCCGCGCGCTCAGCCGCTGCTTCGGTACCCGCGAGCGCCCCCAACCTGCGCAGGGAATCCGGAAATTCGCTGAAGGCATCGACGCGCTCGCGGTACACCGGCACACCAATGCGCTCGACCTGGGCGATCTGCGCAGGATTGCCGCCCTCGGGCCAGACAATGACGACGTCGGGATGCAGTGCGACGACGCGCTCCATGTCGATCGCGGCGGCATCGCCGATGCGCGGCACGCGGCGCGCCGCGGGCGGATCGTCGGAATATTCGACCGTGGCGATGACCGCCGCGCCCGCGCCGGCGGCAAACAGCATCTCAGTCACGCCCGGAGCAAGGCTCACGATGCGCCGGGCGGCGTGCGGCAGGGTGATGCGGCTTCCCAAATCGTCGCTGACCGTCACCGCAGCATGCGCAGCTGGCAGCCGCAGCGCGAACGCGACACAAAGAGCCGCCGCTGTGCGCACAAGGGCACTCATTCCCGGCGTGCCCGGGCGCAATCCGCCACGCGGGTTCGCATCGTTGATCCGCTCTTGAGGACCAGAGAGAGACGATCCGCCCGTGCTATTTGATGGAGCCCGGGCGGCGCATCATCTTTCTGATCTCAGCCACATGCGCCTCTTCGGCCGCGATCTGATCGCGCGCGTATTCTTCCAGCATGACGCTCTTGCCCGTAACAAGCTCCAGGAGCTTGTGATACTCGTCGAGCCCCTCTTCCTCGTGTGCGAGCGCCTCGCCGAGTATTTCATCGACGTTGTGTTTGTGTGTCTCAAGGAGCGCACCGATCTTGAGCGACGGATGGTCGCCGAGATTTGAGATGTGCTCGCCCGCAAGGGTTGCATGCGCCTGCGATTCATTCGCCTGGGCGCGCAGCCACGCGACGATCGGGATGCGGTTGTGCCCGAAAATCATAAAGCTGTAATGCAGGTAGCGCACAAGACCCGCGAGTTCCAGCTCCAGAATCTGATTCAGAATCGGAACGATGGCCGCTTTGTCTTTGTCGTTGAGGGATACGTGAGACATGTCCGGCTCCGCAAGAGGTGTATAGATCAGGAACGCGAGTCTAAACGACCGATGCGCGCGCGATGCGCCGCACGGAGCCTGCTGTCTTAATGTTGAATTATTGACAGCGCGTCAAAGCGTGGCTTAAGCTGACGCCACCATGAATGATCTCGCTGACCGCCGCCAGGAAGAAAAGGAACGTCGCCGCGCCGAGATTCTCGACGCCGCCGAAGCGGTCGCGGCAACCCACGGCTGGGATGAAATGACGATGGACCAGGTCGCGCGGCGCGCGCGTCTTTCGCGGGCGCTTCTGTATGTCTATTTCACCGACAAGACGGATCTGATGTTCGGCATCGGCGAACGCGCCATGGTGATTCTGCTGCGGCGCTTCACCGAAGGCGCAGCGCGACACAGCCGGGGCATCGACCAGTTCGAGGCGATCGGTCGCGCCTACGTGGCCTTTGCGCAGGAGCATCCGGTGTATTTTGGTGTTCTGGCGCGCTGCGAGCTGCACACCCCCGCGGATGCGAAGCTCGAAGGTAACGAAGCCCAATGCGCCAGCATGAGCGATTCCCTGCAGGCTCTCTTAGTCTCGACGCTCGAGGCCGGCATGCGCGATGGCTCCATTCGCGCTGACGCCGGCCACCCGGCAACGGTGGCGGTCGTGCTATGGGGGTTTCTGCACGGCGTCATCCAGGTCGCGGCGAGCAAAGCGAGCCTCCTGGGTCACCGTGACGTGAACGTCAGGCATCTTCTGGATCAGGGGCTGATCATGGCCATCCGCTCGGTGGCCACCACGCCCTGAAGCCACAGGTCGCTCTTGTTCAGGCGGCTCTCGACGCCTCGGCAATCCGCGCCACCGCGTGTACCGTTGCGGCGATGCGAACCGCGCTCTGCACGGCTTCGCGGCTAAATCCGTGCTTGCGCAGCTGGCGCTCGTGAGCCACTACACAGGTGCCACAGCCATTGATCGCCGAGACGGCGAGCGACAAGAGCTCGAAATCAAGCTTGTCGATGCCGGGGTTGCCGATGACATTCATGCGCAGCCGTGCCGGCATCTGCTTGTACTCCTCATCCTCGACCAAGTGCAGGAAGCGGTAGTAGACGTTGTTCATGCCCATGATTGCCGCGGCTGCATGCGCGGCCTGCACGTGCGCCGCATCCAGCTGAGCGGTCGCAAGCCCCTCGATGTCGCGGGTGAAAGCGCTGTTGCGCGAAGCCGCGGCCGAGGCGAGCGCTACGGCCCAGATCTGCTTCTCGGACAACCCCGGCGCTCCGGCCGGGGTGAGCACCGAGCCCAAATTGAGCTTCAGATCGCGCGCGTACTCGGGCAGCGCATCGCGAATTTCATCGAGTGTCATGATCAGGCCGCCTTCAAGGTGTCGTCACCCTTCTGCCAGTTGCAGGGGCAGAGCTCATCAGTCTGCAGTGCGTCGAGCACCCGCAGCACTTCATCCGGGCTCCTGCCGACATTGAGGTCGGTGACATAGACGAAACGCACCACGCCCTCAGGGTCGACGATGAACGTCGCGCGCTGTGCGACACCGGCTTCCGGATCGAGAATTCCCAACGCCTGGCTCAGCTCGCGCTTGATGTCCGAAAGCATCGGGAAAGGAAGATTGCGCAGCTCTTCCTTGTCCTTGCGCCAGGCAAGATGCACGAACTCGCTGTCGGTGCTGACGCCCAGAAGCTGCGCGTCGCGGGCCCTGAACTCCCGGTCGAGTTTGCCGAAGGCCGCGATTTCAGTCGGGCATACGAAGGTGAAATCTTTCGGCCAGAAGAATACGACCCGCCATTTGCCGGCATGGCTTTCGCCGCTGAACGGCTGGAAGGCCTTGGTGAGGTCGTTCGAGACGACGCCGGTAAGGGAATAAGCGGGAAATTTTTGACCAATGCTCAACATGTCCTGTCTCCTTTGCGAATGCTGGGCATTGTCGGCTTTGATGCTTCATTGGTCTAATCGATTGATGTTATAGTTCCGATAGGTATCATGAATCGACCCCGCCCCCATGTCCGACCTTAAGCTGAAGGATCTGCGCTATCTCGTCGCGGTTGCCGACACGCGCCACTTCGGGCGCGCGGCGGAGCTGTGCTTCGTCAGCCAGCCGACATTGTCGACGCAGCTGAAGAAGCTTGAGGAATATCTTGGCGTGCAGCTCATCGAGCGCCAGCCGAAGCGCGTCGCGTTGACCGGCCCCGGGATCGAGATCGTGGCGCGCGCGCGCCGCATCCTGGAGGCGGCCGATGAGGTCATTACGCTGGCGCGCTCGCATCGCGATCCGTTGGCCGGAATCTTGCGAGTCGCACTCCTGCCGACCATAGGGCCGTACTTATTGCCGCGGGTGGCGCGCGAAATCAAAAAAGCGCTGCCGCGCCTTGAGCTGCGGCTCTACGAATATCCGACCGCCGCAATGCTCGCGAAGCTGCGCGCCGGCGAGATTGACCTCGGGATTCTGGCGTTGCCGGTGGACATGGATGGCCTCGACGCCCTGGAGCTCTACGACGAGCCCTTCATGGTCGCGGTGTCCTCAGCACATCCGCTCGCGAATCGGCCCACGATCCGCGTGCAGGACCTGGCGGATGAGACGCTCCTCCTCCTCGAGGATGGCCACTGTCTGCGGGATCAGGCGCTGGCAGTGTGCGGCCAGGTTGGCGTGCATGAAGCTCAGGATTTTCGTGCGACGAGCCTTGAAACATTGCGCCAGATGGTGGCCACCGGCGCAGGTGTCACCCTGCTGCCGGAACTAGCAACCCTCGGCGCCTATCGCCATGCCCGCGGAGTGGTTGTGCGGCCCTTTGCGCGCCCTGCGCCGGCGAGAAAAATTGGCGGCATCTGGCGCAAGACGACCGCACGCCTCGCTGTCATTGAGGCCGTCTGCAAAGTGATTGCGGCACACGCCCGCTAACGGCGTGCGCGATTCGCAAGTACGATCGCCGCGAGCACGATGGCGCCGCCTGCGAACTGCGTGAGAGTCAGGCGCTCACCCAGAATCCACGCCGCGTACACCGCGGCCGCGAGCGGCTGCACCAGCATCGCGACCGAGCCAAAGCTTGCCGGCAGGTAAGCAAGCCCATAAGCGATGAGTCCCTGACCGATGACCTGCGCGATGAGTGCAAGTCCCACGAGCAGCATCCAGCCGTGCAGCGTGTCGGGAAAGATTTTCTGACCGATCATGAGTGGCGCCAGGAGCAGCGTGAAAATGACCGTGGTGCGCAACATGAGCGCGCCCGTGCCGTAGGTGGTCCCGAGCCGCGCAACCACCACAATATAAGCGCCGTAGAAGAAGGCCGTACCGAGCCCCAGAATATCCCCGACCAGCGCGCCCCGGACCTCACCGAGCTTCGGACTGACAATGAGGAAGACGCCGAAGATCGCGATCGCAAGCGCCACGACAAATTGTGCGGTCGGTCGCTCACGCCACACGATCCAGGCGATCAAAGTGACAAAAACCGGCGAGAGATTCGCCTCCAGTGTCGCCGCCGTGACCGATGTCAGGATGAGCGACCAGTGCCACAGCGCAAGGTCTCCTGCGAAAAACGCGCCGGCCCACCAGATGCGAGAATCCCTGAGTCCCGTGCGCCAGCTGTCCCCGGGCCGCGCTTCCAGTCGCGCCCACAGGGCAAGAAAGGGCAGTGCCAAGACGCCGCGCCAAAAACCGGTTGCGGTCGGCCCCGTCTCCGAAAGGCGTACGAACACGCCGGAGCTTGCAACGATGGCGGCGCCTGCGAAGAGTGCAACGAGGGGAAACGGTTCGTGACGATCTAAGGGGCGTCGCATCAATGCCACTTTGGCATAATTCAGGCAGCGGCGCGTCTAGAGCTGCGCTGCGCAGGGTGAGAATTCCGCTTGGCTAAATCTCGAGCATCTTCCGATTACATCTCGCCCTACGACAGGCTGTCGTGGAGCGATCGCGAAGTTGAACATCTGCTCGCAACCGGCATCCACCGCCGTGAGCTCGTAAGCTATTTCGGCGCGGTCGAGTACCGCGAGCTTGCAAGACTGGCGCGCGCTGCGCGCATCGCTGTCGCCCGAGCCGATGCGCCGCGGGTATTCATTGTTCCGGGAATCATGGGATCGCAGCTCGGGCAGCGACGCCGCGCACCGCTGCCCGACGACGTACTGTGGCTCGACCCGATCGACATCACGGCCGGCCGGCTCAATAAACTGAAGCCCGCCCGCACCGATGGTGTCGTGTCGCTGGGAGTCGTCTTGTATACGTACCTGCGACTGAAGCTGCATCTGCAGGCGCAAGGCTTCAACCCCATCTTTCACGATTACGACTGGCGCCTCGGCGTGGACGTTCTCGGGCGTGTGCTCGCCGAACGACTGCGGCGCGAGAGCGCGCAACGAATCATGCTGGTGGCGCATAGCATGGGCGGCCTCGTCAGTCGCGCGGCGCTTGCACTGCCAGGCACCGCGCGGGTCGAGCGCGTGGTGCTCCTCGGCACGCCAAATTTTGGCTCCTTCGCCCCAGTACAGGCACTGCGCGGCACCTACCCCGTCGTGCGCAAGATCGCGCGTCTCAACCGGCGGCAGTCGGCCGAATGGCTGGCTCAGGAGGTATTCAATGCCTTCCCCAGCCTGTATCACCTGCTGCCGACACCGGGCCACGGCGGCGCGCTTGATCTTTTCGACCCGGCGCAGTGGCCCGAGAGCGGCCCGCGGCCGCGTGCGCATCTTCTCACGCAGGCGCGCCTTCTCGGTCGCGAACTTGCACCCGGGGATGAGCGCTTTGCCGTCATCGCAGGAGCAAATCAGGAAACCGTAACGGCAGTTGAGCGCCGCCGCGACGATTTTCTCTACACCGTCACCCGCCACGGAGACGGTACGGTGCCGACGGCGAACGCGCTGTTACCGGGCGTGCGCACCTACTACACCGGCGTGGCACATAGCGAACTCACGCGCGATAAGAATATCGCACTCGCAATCGCCGATATTTTGCGCGGCGGTACCACGCGGCGTCTGCCCACGCGCTGCGCCCGCTCGGGCGCGGCGCAAGCGCACATCAGCGACCGCCAGTTGCGGCGCACTCAAAATGCCAAAGTCGACTGGAGCCGGCTCGACCCCGAGGCGCGGCGCGATTTTCTGCAGTCATTGAACGAGCCGCCGGCGCTGGTGCTGCGCGTTCCCGCGCGGCGCTCGCGCCAGAGCCGGCTTTAACAGCCTGACTCACTGACAGGCATTTTTTTAGCGGGCTCGAAATTGCGGAATCATTTCGCGCTCCTCATGCTCCGCCGGATTGCGCAATTCGCTGGCGGGTGCAACATCGTGTTGCTCGTTGTCAGCCCGGAAGTCCGATGCCGGTCGACTTCAAAGACGGTTAAGGCGTGCGTAATCGAGCTTGTTTGATGCAGCGTCTGGCGGCGGAAGGGCCCTTGAGCGCGATGATTTGGTATTTCTCGTCGCTCAACTCGTGATAGTTGACAAAAAACTCTTCGAGTTCCCGAACGAAGTGCTTCCCTAAATCACTTAGTTTTTTAATATGCGCGTAGCTGTGATTTCCGCTCTCCACCGCTACGACGCGATCGTTACGTTCTGGCTTGCCTTTCTTCTTGTCCCGTTGTTCTCCTTCGATGATTCCCACGATCCGGCAGGTCAGCTTGCAGCCGGGAAATGCCGGTTCGTCCATGAGAACGAGTACGTCCAAGGGGTCGCCATCGCCACCCCGGGTCGAAGGAACAAAACCAAAGTCATACGGGAATGCCATCCCGGCTGGCAGGACCTTCTTTA
>Ga0302326_10001707_pt1 | contig 55144 bp, 49 predicted proteins | sample Palsa_T0_3_FD_202264 | JGI IMG/M metagenome (GOLD analysis project Ga0302326, IMG submission 202264) | Peat permafrost microbial communities from Stordalen Mire near Abisko, Sweden - Palsa_T0_3 | ecosystem: Environmental > Terrestrial > Soil > Palsa > Peat permafrost | place: Sweden: Abisko...
TCCTCAGTGACTTGGTCGGTAACATCGCGGAGAAGCGTAACGCCTTACCGATTAGCTCACCTTCATCCGAATTTCGACACTCCGATTTTTTAAAACTTGAATCAACCACGGGCTGCTAGGCCCGAACGCTGAGCGGTTTTGGTTCACCAGGCAGTAGAATAAGGCTGTGCGTGCGCTTCGGACGTTGCTGTTTCTGAGTTGCCCGGCGAGTCTCCTCACGGCCGCCGACACCGAACCGCGATGGCGTGCCCTGAATCATGCGGCGCATGAGGCCGTGCAAGCGAAAGATTACGGAAAGCTGCGAGACACATTGCGCGAGCTGCGGCCGTTGATGCCCGGAAATTCGACCGTCGTTTACAATCTTGCCGCATTATGCGATTTTCGCTGGATCTCGGCAAACAGGAGGTGCTCGAGGTGAACTCGCCGGAACTCGGCGAACCGACGCACGGGACCATTCTCGGCGGCGCGCTTACTTCATCGCCATGATGCGCAGGTTTTTCACAGTGGTTGCCGGGCTGATTGCGCTTGCCGGCGCCGTCACACACGTTCACGCACAGGTGCGGGTGTGGGAGGGCACGCTTCGCCTGCCCACCTACGAAGAAGGGACTCCCGACCGTAATCCCGCCTTCGATGAATTCTCTACGGGGCGGTTCAACTATCCCTACACCCTCCGCGAAAACCTGACCAATCAGCGCGTTCCGCATGACTGGCGCGCAGTTTATCTCGAAAACGAATATCTGCAGTGCGCCGTGCTGCCGGATATCGGCGGCCATCTCTATAGCTGCACCGACAAAATCAGCGGCCAGCCGATGTTCTACGCCAACCCATCCATCAAGAAGGCCAACATCGGCTACCGCGGCGCATGGGCGGCCTTTGGCATCGAATTCAATTTCCCGGTATCGCACAACTGGGTCTCCATGTCGCCAGTGGAGTATTCTTTCGCAAGCCGCGCCGACGGAAGCGCTTCGGTGTGGGTGGGAAACATCGACCGCGTATACGGCATGGAGTGGCTCGTGGAGCTGCGGCTCACCCCGGGCAGCACAGTGCTCGAAGAGCGCGTCAGCCTGAACAATCGTAGTGACGTTCGCCACCGGTTCTACTGGTGGAACAACGCGGGCGTGGAAGTGAAGAACGATTCGCGGATCTATTATCCGATGGGCTTCACCGCCAGCCACGGCTTCACCAATGTGGACACCTGGCCCGTGGATTCGACGGGCAAAGATCTGAGCGTGATTGGCAACCAGACCGATGGTCCCGTGTCGCGGTTCGTCTACGGCAGCCGCGAGCCGTTTATGGGTGTGTGGCGGCGGGATACCGGCACGGGCACGGTGCACTTCGCCCAATACGCGGAGCTTCCGGCGAAGAAGATCTGGTCGTGGGGCGTGGATGCCGATGGACTGGACTGGCGCCGTGCGCTCTCCGACAACGACAGCGCCTACGTGGAGGTGCAGGCCGGCCTGTTCCGCAACCAGGAGACCTACGCGTTTCTCGAGCCCCGGCAGACCATACGCTTCTCCGAATATTGGATGCCTGCGCGCGCCATCGGCGGAATTGCCAGGGCGAACCTCGCCGGCGTACTGAATCTCAGCCGGCGCGAAGGCGCGCTGGTGGCGGGTTTCAACGCGAACCGAAAGATGGCGGGCGCGTCCATTCGTATTCTCCAGGGCGGGCGAATCATCATGGAGCTGACCGCCGATCTGGCGCCGCAGCAAACCTGGACGCGCGCACTCCGGGAGGTGGGTGCGAGCCCATGCACATTTGAGCTGCGCGATGCGGCGGGCGCCCTGCTGCTGCGGCAAACCGAGGGCGAATATGATTGGACACCATCAGCCGAGATCCACACAGGGCCGCAGGCAAGCCATATCGTGCCGGAGCCGGAGCATCGCACCGCGGACGATTGGGTCGAGCTTGGCACGGACCAGGAGCTTCAAGGCGAGCTGCTGGTTGCCTTCGAAACCTATCGGGAAGGGCTGCGGCGATTCCCGGAAAGCTTTGCTCTGAGCGTGGCGGCAGGACGGCTGGCGGCTGCGCTCGAGCGCTACGCCGATGCGGTCCGCTATCTGGAACCGGCCGCGGCGCGCGCCACCTGGGACCCGGAGATCGCTTACTATCTGGGGCTCGCTTACGAAGGGCTCGGCGAGAATCGCAAAGCTCGCCTGGCCTACGAAACCGCAGCCCGTATGCCCTCGTTCCGTGCCGCCGGTGGCTTGAAACTGGGCGAGCTGTTATCCCGCGAGGGTGACCGGGCAGGCGCGTTACAGTGCCTGCGCGCCGCTGAAAGCGATTTGCGCGTCTTCGAAGAAACGATGGCATTAGAACAGGCGGCCGCTCCTCGATCGCCCGATCCGCCGCTCAGCGCCTTTTTGCAATGGAACGCGGGCAGCCGCGCGCCGGCCCTGCTGCGCTATCTGGCCGCCGATCCGCAGCGCGTGCTGAATATCGCCGCCGAATACATGCGCCTGGGCTTATACCGCCCCGCCGTAGATCTGCTGTCGCGCGAGTATCCCGCTATCCCGGCAGATGAAAGCGAGCCCGGCGCAGTGCTGCCGCAACAGCACCCCATGGCCGCCTACTATCGAGGCTATTGCCGCGAAAAGCTGGGCGAATCCGGAGCGGCGGATTTTGCGGCGGCGGGCAAGCTCTCCACATTGTATGTTTTCCCAAACCAGCCGGAGGATCTCGAAGTGTTGCACGCCGCGCTCCGAGCCAATGCGAATGATGCCGTCGCTCACTACCTGCTCGGCACGCAATATTTTTCCCGTGGGCGAACCGGCGACGCCCTGGATGAATGGAACGCGGCGCGCCGCCTGAACGCCAGGATCCCTGTTCTCGATGCGGACGTCGGACGAGCGCTGCTGCGCGTCAGGCACGACGCTGCCGGAGCGTTCGAGGCCTTCCGCGACGGCTTGGATGCGGATGCTACGAATCTGGAATTGCACACCGGCATGGAACAGGCGCTCAGCCTTCTGGGGCGGCCGGCGAGCGAGCGCGTGGCGGCGCTCGAACATTTCCCCGATCAGGCCCACATGCCCGCCGAGCTGGTCTATTCTCTGGCGCTCGAGCGCGCCGAGGCGGGAGATTTCGAGGGCGCGGCGGCGCTGTTTCGCAACCGCTTCTTTGCGCGCGAAGAGGGCGGCACTAACGTTCGCCAGGTATGGGTGGAGTTGAAAATGCTACAGGCTTTGCACCAGGCCGCCGCCGGCCAGTGCGAAGCTGCGGCCGCCACGGCGAAGGGCATCGGCGCCCCCGTGCCCGGATTGGCCTTCACCAGTGATGGTATGGAACCCTTCGTGGATTCGGCCAGGACACAGTATCTGCTGGCCACCGCCGATTCCCGTTGCGGCCGCGCCGCAGAGGCGTCCGGGCGATGGAGCCGCGCCGCTGCAGCTACCGGCCCGGCACAGTTGGTTTGGGCACGCGCGGCTGCAAGGAAGCTGAATGGGTACGACGATGCCGCATGGCGTAAGCGCCTGGAACAGGCCCTCGCGAGCGCCGAAATCTGGTCGCCCTATGCCGCCGGCATTCTAGAACTGGCACTTGGCCGGCAGCCTGCCGCGCATGATTATTTCGAAAAGGCGATTCTGCTTCCGGACCGCGCTCTGTCTCATCACCTCAGCAGACTGGCAATGGCCGGGATGGCGCTACCTGAGTAGGGTCGAGCAGATGTTTGGGCTCGTAACGCTCGCGCGACCATTTTTGGCGTGCATGGAACTGCACTCCGGCAAAATATCCGATTTTATTCTGAATGCAATACTTCACCTTGGCCCGAAACCGCCAGCGGCCGAGTAGCAGGCAAACCGAAGTATCGCGCGCCAGGGGTTCCTCCAGTTGCAAACAGGCGCCCGAAGCGGAAATGTCCTCCAGGTTTACCATAAACTCCCGCGTTTCTTCGCCCTCCACGCTGATCTTAATCAGATCGGAGCACAGCAGGCGGGTTTCGGCGCGCCGCTCGGTCACCCTGCCATCTCGTCGTGGCATACCAGTTTAGGAAACTTTATCTGCTTTTCCGAATTCGGCTTCGAAGGTCGCAACCCTCGCTACCGCAACTTTCATGGATTTCCATGATAGCGCTATACTGCCAAACATGGCTTGAGATTTTAGCGGCGGCGGCGTGTCTAATTTCCAAAGCCGGCAGTACCGGAGCGAACTGCATGTTCAGAAAGCTTCTCCCAATTTTTGGCGGATGTGCCATGGCGGTATGGGCGGCCAGCTCGGCCTCGGTGGGCGGCCCTGTGACCGGTTTCATCTACGATGCGCAAACCGCCGCCATACGGCCCATGCTGGGCATTCCGGGCGCAGCCTATATTGGCGCACCGCTTGCTTCCCAGGTGGGTTCAGCGTCGGTGTCGCCGGATGGCTCCGCAGCTTTGGTCCTGCAGTCGGGCCGCCTCTTGCTGTACACCGGCCTGCGCGGCGCATCCCCTGAGCCGCTGGCAATCCAAAATGTGATCGCCGGCGTGGACCGTTTCGCATGGGATCCGGACGGAACCTCCGCCGCGGTCTACTCGTCGAGGAGCCACCAGGCTCAAATCCTCAACAATCTGGCTCAGACTCCGGCCGCAAATGCGCCCATCGATCTTTCCAATATCCCAGGTATCGTCACCGCGCTGGCTTTCGACGGACAACGCATCCTGGCCGGCGCCGCGGCAACAGACTCGGGAGGCATTTATCTGGCGAGCCAACAAACTGCGCTCGACCGTATTGCCGCTGCATCCAGTCCTTCAGCGATTGTTTTGGCGGGCGCCAATCTTTACTTCGCCGACCGGCAATCCCAGCAGATCTGGGAAGTCCAAAACTACGCCAAAACGCCCGCTGCCGTAGTGTTCACGGCCGGCAGTGGGATTTCGGCTCCGGCCGGGTTACAGCTTTCCTCCGATGGGCAGCGGCTGTATGTGGCCAATGCGGGCAACCAGAAACTGGCCATTTACGATGTTGCTTCGCGATCGCCGCTAACCAGTATCGATCTCGATTTCACTCCCACCGGCCTCGACCGCTTCGGCTCGGCTTCCGTGTATCTGCTGGATAGCGCCGGCCAGGGGCCGCTTCACGTGCTCAGCGATACGAATACGGCGAAAATCTCCGTGTATTTCGTTCCGGCGCCCAACCAGCCGGGCAAGTCCAAACTGCAATTCCATCCTATTTGAAGCCGCCCGGGTTAACATGATGGAGTGATCGTCCGCTGGCTTGCTCCGCTCCTCAGCGTGCTGCCGCTGTGGGGTGCGGAGGCCATCATCCAGGATCGCGTCCACTTCAGCCTGGTATTCGAGGAGACCCGCAATTTCCGCATATTCCTACCGCCCGATTATGCCACCTCGGGCAAGCGCTATCCGGTCATCTATTGGTTTCACGGCTGGAGCGAGCGCTACAACAAGCCGGTGTCCGATCCTCCGCACCGCGACTACGACAGCGGCACAGACTACGGCGGCGACAACATCGCCAATTTCGTCGCCCGCCACGACGTGATCGTAGTCAAGTGGGATGGTTACAATCCGCGCTTTGCGGGCGACAATTATCCCCGGCCCTATAACATCAGTCCCGTCGAAACCTCTCGCCAGTTCCCCTTGTACTTTCCTGAGCTGGTCGATTTCATCGACGCTAACTATCGCACCATCGCCGACCGCGAGCATCGCGCTACTGCCGGGCTCTCCATGGGAGGCTTCATGTCTTTCTGGATTGCGGGCAAATATCCGCACCTGGTTTCGAGCGCCTCCAATTTCATGGGATCGTCGGAATTCTTCGTCGGCCCGCGCGACTTCCCCGTCGAATATTGCCACGACGAAATGTACGGCAATTACGAGGGAGTTTACACGCGGCTGGTGACCGGCACGCGCGATTTCATCCAGTTCTATCATCGCCAGATGAACGCCATCTGGAGTTACGCGAGACAGTGGCACGAAACCGAGGAGTTCGATTCGGATCACGGCACGCCCGGCATGGCTAAAACACTCGGGTTCCATCTGAACGCGTTCGCGCATCCGCTGCCCCGTCCCGCCGTCTGGAACCATGCCGATGTCTATCCGAACTTCACAGTTTGGGGCTGGGAGGTGGCTTCGGACCGCAAACAGCCCGGCTTCACCGTGCTCGAGAACGTCTCCTCCACAGGCTTTCGCTGCTATGTGCGCGAGTGGCTGCCGTCCGGCGCAACCATTCCCGGCGTCAAAGTGTCGATAGCCACCGCTACGTTGTATCCGCCGCGCAAGCCGCAGGTGGCCACCATCGTTCGTCTGCGCGATGCTCTGGTCCGCCGGCAGACACTCATGGCCGACGCCGCGGGACGGTTGAATTTCGAGCTGGGTGGCGAAGAATACGAGGTAGGAATCTCGAGCGGCCCCGTTTTGGCTCTCTCGGGTTATCGGTTGGACGGCGCGGCCTGGGCTACGGCTGGAGGCACGCTGCAGGTGCACGCCCGCTTTTGGAACAAAGGCGCGGCGCCTTCGCGGCCCGTCACCATACGATGGGCCAGCCCCAATTCGGGCGTCGAGCTAACGCCCCTCACTTCGGCCTTGCCCGCCATAGCGCCGGGCCGGTCCGTCGAGCTTCCCCTGGCCATCACCGTGCGGGATGCCGCTCGCGCGCTGGTCGAGATCTTCGCCGTCGAGGGCACCGTCAAATTGCCGCTCGCCATACCATTGTTTCCGCCCGCCGCATCCTCTCCGGATTTCCGCATCGCGGATGGTCAGCCGGTGCGCCTCTACCAGCACGCCATCCAGAAAGCAGATTTGACCCTTGGTGACGGCAACGGCGATGGACGGGCCAGCCCTGGCGAAAGGATCGCAATCCTACTCCCGGAAAACGATGCTTACCGCGCCGCGGAGTTGTTTACCAATGATGCCTGTGTAGATAACACGCTGCGCGCGTTCGATGACTGGAGCAACTACGATCACGTGGGCGCTTCGGCGAAATACTCGCTGCCGCTGATCAAGCCCGACTGCCCGCCGGGGCACGTGGTGCATGCGCTGGCGCGTGTGCTGCTGCCGAACAAGCCGAATCACCTGGTGCGTTTCGCGGCGATCGAGATCCCTGTGGTAGCGCCAGGTTCCAGTATCACTAAATAGTATTGACGCCCCGCAGCTAGTAAAATGATGGTGCATGGCCCGTTATTCCGCATTGGTGATCCTGGCGCTCGCGGCGGCGCTCTACGCGCGATCGCATAACCCGGAAAGTCTGCTGGATGCAGTGAAAGGTGTGCGCATCGCCAGCCGCCTGACCTGCGATGGCTCGACCAACCCAGCCGAGGACGTGGGACTGATCACAACATTCTCCTCCGGGGGTTGGGAGCGATCCTTCCATGTCGATGAATTCGAGAGCAAGTATTGCCGCTACGTAGATCTGTACTTCATTTGCGTCAAACATGGGCACGACCGCTGGAAAGAGGTCTGGTCGGCCGACAGTTACCATCCGCCCGTTGCGCCGCGAGCGTGGCTCAATGCCTGCTCCTCATGGGAATCCAAGGAAGCTCCTCAATACCTCCTCAGCGGGTGGTACAAGGAGGGCGCGCCCGACCATAAACTGCCCTGGAAGCAGGCTCTGCTCAAGCAGGTTTCGTCCGATCCCGTTACCTACGAGTTCGCCGACCCCAACGGCGGAACGGCGCGTATCGAGATACGCCGAAAGTAGCGGCACGATCAGTGATCGCGACTTACCAATGGAGATATTTGTCCCCAGCGGCCCGTGAACACGAACTGATCGAGCGTGCGGCGTCCCTTGCGAACATTGCGCTTGCGCAGATCCTCGGGCGCATCACGATCGTCGCCCGGATATCCCAGACCGAGCGCCGCCACCGCCTCGTGAGATGGCGGAATTTCGTAGAGTTGCCGTGCTTTCTCCGCGTCAAAACCGGCCATGCCATGCGACGCGAGGCCTAAGCTGGCCGCCTGCAGCATGAGGAAGCCCGTGGCAATGCCCGTATCGTGAAGCGCGTGCCGGTTCACCTGGTGGTTATGTTCGAACTGAAGCTTGGCAACGGAAAGGATCAACACGGGGACACTTTGCGCCCATTTGACATTGCCCGGCACCAGACAGCTCAGCATCCGTGCAAACTCTTCCGGCTCTTCTTTACGCGCTATCAGAAAGCTCCAGGGCTGCTCGTTGAAACTGGAGGGCGCCCACCGCGCCGCCTCGAAAACGCTGAGGAGCTTTTCGGGCTCAACAGCCCGCGGCGAATAAATGACGGGACTCCAGCGATGCCGGATGACGTCCAGCACGGAGTGCTCTGTTTCCCGCGATTGACTTTGCGCATCGGCTGGAGGCATATCGTTTGGATGCATATTCAATGCTGCAGGATGCGTTTCAGCCTGGTTAGAGGGCACCGGCGCCGCGCTAGAATGTAGCCATGAACCACAGATGGATTCTGCCGGGTGCAGCCTTTCTGGCCGCCGCAGTACTCTATTCCGCGGACGTCAAGTTGCCGCCGCCTTACGCCACGCCCTCCGCGGATAATGGGCCGCACGTAATCCCGCGTCCGGCGGGCGCGCAGTTGCATGTTCCCGCCGGCTTTTCCGTAGATGTCTGGGCCGAAGACTTCGAACGTCCCCGCTACATGATGCAGGGTCCTAGCGGCGAGCTGATCCTCAGCGATGCAACGGAGGCGCCCGACGGAATCGTCTACGTGATGCCCTTAAACAAGGCAGACGGTTATCAGGCGCACGATCGCAAGAAACTCATCACTGGCCTCGATCGCCCCTACGGCCTGGCGCTCTGGCACGAGTATTTGTACGTTGGTGAACCGGAATCTATCAAGCGCTATAAGTACGACGCGAAAGCCATGACCGCCGGGCCCGGCGAAGAAGTGGTTTCGCTGAAGGGTTTCAATAAAGGCCACTGGACGCGCAGCCTGCTATTCGACAGCAAGGGCGAAAAGCTCTACGTGGGTGTCGGCTCGGGCTCCAATGTCTCGACCGGCGAAGATCCCCGGCGCGCCGCCATCAACCGCTATAATCCCGACGGCAGCGGACACGAGATCTTCGCTTCCGGTACGCGTAATCCGATCGGACTGCACTGGTATCCGGGAACCGGCACGCTGTGGGCCGCCGTGCAGGAGCGCGACGCGCTGGGAGACGATCTGGTACCGGACTATTTCACTCATATCCAGCAGGGTGGTTTCTACGGCTGGCCGTACGCCTACATCGGCCCCAACGAAGATCCGCGCAATAAGGGTAAGGCGCCGGATCACCTTGTAGAGAAGACCATCGTCCCCGATCTTCCGATACAGCCCGCCCATCAGGCCGTTCTCGACTTTGAATTCTACACTGCCAAACAGTTTCCCGCCGAGTATCGGGAGGGCGCCTTTCTGGCTCTGCACGGTTCGTGGAACCGGTCTCAGCGGGTGGGCTATAAAGTGGCGTTTGTCCCGTTCCAGCATGGCAAGCCAACCGGCCCACAGCGTGATTTCCTCACCGGATGGATGATCGCGCCGGATAGCCGCGATGTGTGGGGTCGTCCGGTCGGTCTGTTTATTCTGCCGGATGGCAGCATGCTGGTGTCAGACGACGGCGGCAAGAAGATCTGGCGCATCACCTACAAACACTAATTGCGAATTCTGTTGTTGGCAGTCGTGATTGCTGGAGCGGCCGGCGCGCAGGGCACTCAGCCCTTCTCGCACCGGGTACACCTGGCGCTCAAACTGGAGTGTACAAGCTGTCATGAAGCGGCGTTGACCAGTACCCGTCTCGAAGATAATCTGTTGCCCCAGCAGGAAGTTTGCCTGCAATGCCACAAGACACCGGCAATGAACCTGCCGCCGGCCACACCGCTGATCACAAAGCTGGCACGCTTCAACCACCAGTTGCACCTCAAGCTGGGCAATACTGCGCCTGTGATCGCCGCCGCGATCGATCGCAAGGCATATCTGTCGCCGCCGGCGGCGGGTCTACGCGCAGAGCTGAATACCAGGAACGCCTGCCAGGCCTGCCACCGCTCGCTCGAGGTTTCCGATAAGCCCGGCCCGAGCGCCTTGCCCCAGATGGCGGATTGCCTGGTATGTCACAACCAGATTTCTCCCCCCGATAGCTGTGAGTTCTGTCACGCAAAAGGCGCTTCTTTGCAACCCGCCAACCATACGTCCGATTTCCTGGATACTCATACCACAGGAAAGCTGGGCCTGGACAAGACCACCTGTGCGGTTTGCCATGGGCGCCACTTCAGGTGTCTGGGCTGCCACTAGGAACAAGAAAACGGGGATATACTGTTCTCCGCATGCCAAACTTCGGATTCCCGCTTTCGCTCGCCCTCGCCCTCGCCATCGTCGCTCCGGCGCATGGATTATCCGCAACCGGCTACCAGGCCGGAGTGGCTACCGTAATCATCACGCCCAAAGAGCCCATCTATCTTGCTGGATACGGCAGCCGAACCCATCCCTCCGAAGGCGTGACCATGGATTTGCGGGCAAAGGCGCTGGTGATTCAGGACCAGGCGGGGCAGCGCACCGTCATTGTCACCACGGACCTGATCGGGTTGCCCCGCTCCATCGCCGACCCGGTCGCCGCCCGTATCGAGAAGAACTACAACGTCGAGCGGGCTCACCTTCTACTCAACTCCTCGCACACGCACACAGGGCCGCTCCTGGCCCATAATCTGAGCCTGATGTTCGATCTCGACGCTCACAATCGTGAAGTGGTCGAGCGCTATTCCGCGCGACTGGCTGACGACCTGGTCACGCTGGTGGGTACGGCCATCGGGAATTTGGCTCCAGCCAATCTCTGGTTCGGCAACGGCCAGGCGCACTTCGCCGTCAACCGGCGCGAGCCTACGCCCTCCGGCATGAAGATCGGCGTGAATCCCGAAGGACCTACCGACCCCGACGTTCCCGTGTTGAAAGTGACCGGCGCCGACGGAGCCCTGCGTGTAGTGGTCTTCGGCTACGCCTGTCACAACACCACGCTGACCGGCGAGTTCTACAAGATCGCGGGCGATTACGCCGGATTCGCCCAGCGTGACATCGAAAAGGCCCGTCCCAGCGCCACCGCTATGTTCCTGATGCTCTGCGGCGGCGATCAGAATCCCAATCCGCGCAGCACCCTCGAATTGGCCGAGCAGCACGGTGCCGCTCTGGCGGCCGAAGTGATGGGCGTAATGGCGGGCAAGATGCAGCCGGTGCGCGGCCCCGTGCGCGCCGCCTTCCAGATCGTGGACCTGGACTTCGCGCCGCACACGCGCGAGACTTTCGAATCCAGGTTGCACGACTCCGATGCGGTGCGCGTACGCCACGCCCAGGCCATGCTGCATACTTACGATCAAGGACAGCCCATCCGCCACTACCCGTATCCGGTCCAGGCGATCGCCTTCGGCAAAGATCTGACGGTGCTGGCGCTGGGCGGCGAAGTGGTGGTCGATTACGCGCTGCGGGTGAAGAAGGAATACGGGTCCAAGGGCATCATCGTGGCGGCGTATTCGAACGATGTGATGTCCTACATCCCCACCGGGCGCGTGCTGAAAGAGGGCGGCTATGAAGCCGATCAGAGCATGCTCTACTATGGGCAGCCGGGCCCCTACGCGCAAGACGTCGAAGATCGTATCTTCGATACCATCCGCACGGTGATGGCGCGCGTCCACCGCAAGCCCGTTTCTTGAGCCCATTCACGGATATCGCCAGAGCAGTAAGTGTCCGATTTTCAATCAGAAGTAGTTTGGCCATTGGAGCGCGCCCACCTCTGTCCGCGTAGAATGTGGTCGGGATGCGAGCGGCACGGGCATGAGCAAGTCATTGCGGGTTCTGCAGATCGAGGACTCCGCGGACGACGCCGCTCTGGTGCTGCGGCATCTGGAACAGGCCGGCTACGAGATCCACGTGCTGCGGGCGCAGGAAGCCAACGAAATGCGCGCGGCGCTCGCCGGCCGGACCTGGGATGTGATCATTGCGGATCACCATTTGCCCAAGTTCGACGCCCCGGCAGCGCTCGATGTGTTGCAGCAGACCGGACTGGACATACCTTTCATCGTGGTCTCCGGCACGATCGGCGAAGACCTGGCAGTGGGGCTCATGAAATCCGGCGCGCACGATTACCTGCTCAAGAGCAATCTGACGCGCCTGGCGGCGGCCGTGGAACGGGAAGTCCGCGACGCTCAGGTGCGCAGAGAGCGGAAGGCGGAGGAGGAAAGCAGTGCCGCCCGGCGAAAGATCGATGAAGAGGCCCTTCGCCGGTCCAACGCCCGTTTGATCACGGTGCTCGAGAGCATCACCGACGGATACTTCATGATGAGTCCGGACTGGCGTATCACCTACGTAAACCCGCAAGCCGAGCGGCTGCTGCGGCAAGCTCGCGAGGATGTGCGGGACGGCGCCTTCTGGCAGGACTTTCTGGAGCCGGCCTTTCAGCGCATGCTTGGGCATGCGGTCGAAACGAAAGCAGCCGTTCACCTGGAAGCCTACTCGACGCTCTTTGCCGCCTGGTTCGAGGTGCACGCTTATCCCTCAGCCGAGGGTCTGTCCGTTTATTTCCGTGATATCACCGAACGCCGCAATGCGGAGGAGAAAATCAAACGCTCGCTCAAGGAGAAGGAAGTGCTCCTGCGCGAAATTCATCATCGGGTGAAGAACAATCTTCAGATCGTTTCCAGCATGCTCCGCCTGCAAGGGCGCTTGATCAAGGACGAGAACATGTTACAGATCCTGAAGAAATGCGGCGACCGCATTCAGGTCATGTCGCTGCTCCACGAACAGCTCCACAGCTCGAGCGATATTACCTCCATTAATCTGGCGCAATACCTGCGCGCCGTGGCCGCCAAGGTTTTCTCGTCCTATAGCGTGCGCTCCTCAAAAATTGAGCTGGACGTGGAGGCGGCCGACGTGCAGGTGGCCATGGAGACCGCCTCGGCATGCGGGCTGATCGTACAGGAGCTGGTTTCCAATGCTCTGCAACATGCCTTTCCGCATGGGACCGGCACAGTTTCACTGCGCCTGAACGCGCAGCCGCACGGGGGTTTCGAGATCATCGTGCGCGACGACGGAAAGGGCTTCCCTGACGAACAGCCCTCGGGTGCGCCTCCTTCTCTGGGTCTGCGCCTGGTGTATCTGTGGGCCTCGCAGCTCGAAGCGGCCATAGAGCGATCCACGAAAGCGGGGACGGAATACCGCATTCTGGTTTCCGGCATTGCGGCGCCCGCCGTGTAGCTTTCTTAGAATCCTTCCAGCCGCAGCCTCCTCCCACAACGGCACTTTCCCATACGAAAGAAATAAAAGCTTTGCTATTAAGCAAAAACATAAATCCTTTAATTGGCCACAGGATTGCTGTAAATATGTCCGCGAAAACCGACATTCATCATTAGTCCGGGCCTTGCGATGCTCTTTCCGTGCGACCTAAAAAACTGAAGGCTGTGGAACCGATCGAAAAGCGAGTCGCAGTGACCCTGGCCGTTGTTGCGGCGGCGGTTCTCGCTCTGGTCTGGGCAGCCTATCGCTGGGGGTACGCCTCCATTGAAGCGAGCGCCTGGGTCGCCCACACGGAGGCCGTACGGGCGGAGTTGGAAGGGATCCTTGCAGATGTTTCGCAGGTTCGGGTCAGCACCGACGGCTTCCTTGTTTCCGGAGAAGAGGCGGACTTAATTCTCTATCGAGCCAGCCGGGAGCAGCTTCGTCAAGGTATCGACACCTTGCGCCAAATGACATCCGACAATCCGCGCCAGCAAGAGTTGAGTACCCCGCTCGAGAAGGCCATAGTGGAAAGGCTGCGCATATTAGACGACGCTATTTCCTTGAGAAGACGGGCCGGCCCGGAAGCGGTTTTGGAGGACCTTCGCAGCGTCAACGCCCGGACGGTCTCGCAAACGGTGCAAAAGAGCATCGCCCAGATGATCGCCGAAGAGGAAGGACTGTTGCGCAAACGGAAGGACCGGACAGACGTCACCAAGCGCGAAGCAACGGCCGCTCTGATCTCCCTGATCGCGGTCGTGCTTCTGCTGCTGGGAGCGGTCTGCTACATCCTGGACCGCGATGTACAGAGCCGCAGGTGGGCGCACCAGGCCCTGCGCAAGTCCGCCGACGAGCTGCGCGATCTTTATGACAATGCTCCATGCGGCTATTGCTCTCTGGACCCGCAGGGCGTCTTCCTCCAGATCAATGCGACTCTCCTCGGATGGCTCGATTACCGGTCCGACGAGATCGCTCAAAAAATGAATTTCCGCGACCTGCTGACGCCCGAGAGCGCCCAGCGGTTTGAAACCTCCTTCACCGGTTTCAAGCTGCACGGCCGGATCGACGAGCTCGCGCTTGACATGGTGCGGGAACAGGGCGCGGTGCTGCCGATTCTTCTCGCCGCCACAGCCCTTTACGATCGGTTCGGCCACTATTTGTCCTGCCGTGCCACGGTATTCGATATCACCGAGCGTAAGCGGGCCGAGGCGGCTCTGGAACAACTGGGAGCGGTTGTAAATTCCTCAGACGAGGCCATCATCAGAAAGACGCCGGAGGGGATTATCGCCAGTTGGAACAAAGGCGCGGAGCGCCTCTACGGATACTCGGCAGAGGAGGTAATCGGCAAATCGGCCTCGCTCCTATTGGCGCCGGGGCGCGAAAACGAGTTGGCCTCGACTTTAGCGGCTCTTCGACAGGGGCGTACCATCGACCACCAAGAGACCGTAAGGAAGAGAAAAGACGGCCGGCTCATCGACGTATCGGTAGCGGTGGCAGCCATCAAGGACGCCGCTGGACATTTGACCGGAGCCGCCATAGTAGCTCACGACATCACCGCCCGCAAAAGGGCAGAGCAGAAGTTCCGCGGCCTGCTAGAGGCGGCGCCGGATGCCGTGGTGGTGGCGGATGCTAAGGGCAAGATCATTCTGGCCAACGCCCAAGTAGAAAGGCTGTTTGGTTATTCGCGGGAAGATCTGTTGGGTGAAGGAATCGAAATGCTGGTACCGCGGCGCCACTGGCACGCTCCTTCGGACGGCCCTACGAGATTGTTCGACGATTCCGGCGCCCGGCACAACGGAGTTGGACCGGAGCTCTACGGTTTGCATAAGAATGGCCGGGAGTTTCCAGTCGAGATCTCCTTCAGCCCCTTCGAAACCGAAGAGGGGCTCCTGGTTTCCAGCGCGATTCGCGATATTACCGAGCGCAGGCGCATCGAACAGGAATTGAGGGACTATTCGGCGGCCATGCGCGTGCAGGCGTCTTTGCTGGAAATTGCCGGAGATTCCATCATCGTACGGGATTTTCATGAGGTTATTTCGTTTTGGAACCGGGCGGCTGAAAAGACCTACGGCTGGAGCAAGGAGGAAGCCATCGGTCAGGTGTCCCACGTATTATTACAAACGCAATTCCCGCAGCCTCTGCCGGAAATCGAGGCGGTCTTGCTGAGGGACGGACGATGGGAGGGTGAGCTCAACCACACCCGGCGCGACGGAACGCGTTTAGTCGTAGCCAGCCGATGGGTTGTGCAGCGGGACGAAAGCGGAGAGCCCTGGAGAATCATGGAGATCGACAATGACATCAGCGACCGTCTCAGGGTGGATCAGGAAATTCGGAATCTGAATACGAGCCTGGAAAATCGCAACGCGGAGCTGATCGCGCTGAACAAGGAAATGGAAAGCTTCAGCTACTCGGTCTCCCATGACCTGCGCGCTCCGCTGAGAGCCATCGATGGTTTCAGCCAGGCTCTCGTCGAGGACTGCCAGGAGCGGCTGCATCCCGAGGAAAAACGGCATCTGGAGCGTATTCGAGCAGCCGCGAGCCGTATGGGCCAACTGATTGACGACCTCCTCAGCCTGGGGCGCACGACCCGCTCCGACCTGGTTCCTGTAGAAGTAAACCTCAGTAATATTGCCTCGGAGATCGCCTCCCAGTTGCACAACTCGCAGCCGGAGCGTGCGGTCACCTTTGTCATTGCGCCGGATGTATGGGCGGTCGGGGACCGCGGGCTATTGCGCGCGGTGCTGGACAACCTCTTAGGTAATTCCTGGAAATTCACGTCTAAACAAGCTGAGGCGCGCATCGAATTCGGCGTGCAACTCCAGAACGATCAAAAACTTTATTTTATAAAGGATAATGGTGCTGGATTTGACATGAAGTACGCGAGTAAGCTTTTTGGAGCTTTTCAACGTCTCCACGCCGATAGGGAATTTCCAGGAACCGGGATCGGATTAGCCACCGTGCAACGCGTCGTCCGCCGGCATAGAGGCAGGGTCTGGGCCGAAGCCATGCTGGGACAGGGGGCCACTTTCTATTTCGCGCTGTGGGAGAACAAAAATGATTCTGCTGGTTGAGGATAACCCGGACGACGAAGCATTGACGCTGCGGGCCCTGACCAAAAACAAAATACAGAACGAGGTGGTGGTGGCGCACGACGGAGTCGAGGCGCTGGATTTCCTCTTCGGGACCGGCCCCTACGCGGGACGGGATCTCGGCGCCGGTCCCCAGGTTATTCTGCTGGATTTGAAGCTGCCGAGAGTCGACGGCCTCGAAGTTCTCCGCAGGCTGCGCGCGGATGAGCGCACCCGCTTGCTCCCCGTGGTCATCCTCACTTCTTCCATCGAGGAGCAGGATCGCATTCTGGGCTATGGCCTGGGAGCCAACAGCTATGTGCACAAACCTGTGGACTTCGGCGAGTTCGTGGAGGCCGTTCGGCAGCTTGGTCTTTACTGGTTAGTCCTGAACGAGGCCCCGCCGCAACTGCGGGGGTGAAGATTGCCATGCCTCAACCCCGGCCCTTACGCTTACTGATCATCGACGACTCCGCCGACGACACGGAACTGCTGGTTCGCCACCTGAGCCGCGGCGGTTATGAATTGACGTATGAGCGCGTCGATACGCCACTGGCTTTAACGGCGGTGCTCGCCCAGCAGTGGGATCTCGTTGTGTGCGACTATTCCATGCCGAGTTTCACGGGAATTGAAGCATTGAAGCTGCTCCGATCCACCGGTTCCGAGGTGCCCTTCATCTTCGTTTCAGGCCAGATTGGGGAAGACAATGCCGTGGCCGCGCTGAGGCAGGGCGCTCAAGACTACGTCATGAAAAACAACGTCAAGCGTCTGATTCCTGCCGTCGAGAGGGAATTGCGAGAGGCGGAGCAGCGGGAGGAGCGCAAGACGCTGGAGCGGCAAGTCAAGCAATTGGAAAAATTTGAAGCTATCGGTCAACTCGCGGGCGGCATCGCCCATGACTTCAATAATGTGATTGGCGCGGTTCTGGCCCTCGCGCAATTGGGGTTGGACGAAGCGCCCGCGGGCAGCAGGCTTCGCGAACGGTTCCAGAAGATCGGCGATCAGGCTAGCTACGCGGCCGGGTTAACCGCCCAGCTACTTGCCTTTGCGCGCCGCCAGATTCTGCAGCGGCGGAATCTCAACTTGAACGAGGTCGTATCGCAATCCGCCAGCCTTCTCCAAACGGCCATCGGACATCGCATCGAATTCCACTCCGTTCTCGCACCGGATCTCCTGCCCGCCAACGCGGATCCAACGCAGATGAAGCAAGTATTGATCAACCTCTGCTTAAATGCGCGAGACGCCATGCCGCAAGGGGGACGCCTTTCCATCGAGACACGCAACGTGATCGGCAGCGACCCCAACCCCGATTCTTCGCAGCAAAATCCTGCCCGTTATGTCTTGCTCACAGTTTCCGATACGGGCATAGGAATGGATGCTGCTACCCTGGATCGCATTTTCGATCCTTTTTTCACCACCAAAGAAGTGGGCCATGGAACCGGGCTCGGGCTGGCGACGGTGTACGGCATTGTGAACCAGCACGGTGGCTCCATAAAAGTGGCCAGCGAACCGGGACGAGGCACCTGTTTCGAAATCCGTCTTCCGGCTGTCCCCGTGGATTTAGAGGCTCCTCAAGCGGCAACGATCGAGCCATCCAATGCGCAAACGGGCACGGCTACTATTCTGCTGGCCGAAGATCACGAAGGACTCGCAGAGTTGGCCTATGAAATCCTCTCGCCATTGGGCTACCGTGTAATCCTGGCGAACAACGGAGAAGAGGCGCTACGGCTGTTCAAAGCCCATCAGGAGGAGATTCAACTGGCGATTCTGGACGTGGTCATGCCGCGCTTGGGCGGCGTCGAAGCATACAAGCAGATGCGAGAGATAAAGCGGGACCTGCCGGTCATCTTCACCACCGGCCATACGGAAGAATCTGCCGCGATCTCAGCCTATATCCGGGAGGGAGCTGTCTTCCTGCCCAAACCCTACACCCCGGACCAACTGGGTAGCGCGGTCAGGAGCACGCTGCGCAAGCTTAGCTTATAGGCGCAAGCCCGCCCTCCGCCTCATACTCCACGCTGACCAAAAATAAACCCTTTGCCGGGGCCGTCGGCCCAGCCTTGCCGCCGCTACCGGCGAGCAGTTCCCGCCACCCAGATTCGTCCAGATCACCGCGCCCGGTCTCGAGCAGCGCTCCCACAATGTTGCGCACCATATGCTTCAGAAAACCGCTGCCGCGCACCCGGTAGAGCAGCCGCTCCGGCAAGGCTTCGAGTCGCGACTCAAATATCGTGCGCACCTTCGAGTGCCCCTCGCCGTCGCGCGCGTCGGAGGCCGCGAACGCGCTGAAGTCGTGCCGGCCCTCGATGGAAGGGGCGCAGGCCGACATGCGCTCAAGGTCCAGCGGGTAGGGATAGTGGTGCACGTAGCGCCACTCCCACGGCCGGCAGGTCTCAGCGCGCACGATCCTGTATTCGTAGGTCTTCGCCAGCGCGTGGAAGCGGGGGTGAAAATCGGGCGCCGTCTCCTCCGCCGTAAGCACGCGTATGGATGCGGGCAGCAGCCGGTTCATGGCCTTGCGGAGATTCGCAGCCGGAATAGGGTTGCGGAGAGTGAACGCGGCCGTCTGTTCGAGAGCGTGCACCCCCGCGTCGGTACGGCCGGAGCCCGCCACATGCACCGCACCGCCCTCAATCTCGGCCATCACCGCTTCGAGCGTCCCCTGAATGGTAGTCAGGCCCGGTTGCACCTGCCAGCCATGAAAATCGGTGCCGTCGTAGGCCAGCCTGATCTTGACGCGGCGCTCGGCTTGCGGCGTCACAAACGCCTACTATACCATTGAGGAAAAAAGAACAGATTGCCGTCTCTCTGCGTAACGCCTTATTAAAGGAATTCCATGCATCGCTTGAAAGCCATCACTGCCGTCATTTGCGTCCGCTTGCTGAGTGCGCCCGTTTTTGCCGAGGAATCGCATGAGCTCATCGAGCCCGGCGGCCCGTTCGCTTCGCTGACGCGACCGTATCGCGCAAAGGAACTGCCGCCCATTAACCTGGCCAACTCCGGACGGCTGGACTCCCTGCTGCGCGCCGGCCGGCTGTATCTTTCTTTGCAGGACACCATCGCCCTGGCGCTCGAAAATAATCTGGACATCGAGATCCAGCGTTACGGCCCGGAGATTGCCGACGCCAACGTGCTGCGCGCCAAAGCCGGTGGATTTGCGCAGGGTGTCTCCACTTCGGTCACCGCCGGACCAACCAGCGCGCAACCCGGCGGCGTGGCGCAGAGCGGCGTTACCGGAAACCCCTCCACGCAGGCCAGCGCCGCCAGTTCGACGGCAGTGGGCAATACCGTGATCTCTCAATCCGGACCTCCCATTCCTACCTTTGACCCCGCGTTTGTGGGTAGCGCAACCTGGGCCCATCAGACCATACCGGAGAGCAGCACGTTCCTTTCAGGCACCGATGAGCTTATTCAACGCCAGGACACATCGGGCTTGACTTACCAACAAGGCTTCCAGACCGGCACTCTGATCAGCCTGGGGCTGAACAACTCGACGGCCATCGGCAACAGTACCACCTCGCTGTTCAATCCCGCCACCAGCTCGTCGCTGGGGATCACCGTGACTCAGCACCTGCTGCAAGGGTTCAGCATCGCCGTGAACCAGCGGCAGATCCAGATCGCCAAGAATAACCGCGAGCTTTCGGATCTGACCTTCAAGCTGCAGGTGATCACCACGGTTGCGGCGGTCATGGATCTGTATTGGGACCTGGTCACCTTCAACGAAAGCGTGCGTGTACAGGAGCAAGCCGTCGCCACCAGCACCAAGCTGTTCGAGGACAATAAGAAGCAGGTCGAGGTGGGCATGATGGCGCCCATCGAAGTGGTGCGCGCTGAGGCGCAGATGGCCACCGACCAGCAAAATCTGACGCTGGCCGAAACACAACTGCTGCAGCAGGAGACCATTTTGAAGAATGCGCTGAGCCGTACGGGAGTGGCGAGCCCGGCGGTTGCCGAGGCGCGCATCGTACCGACGGACCGCATACGGGTGCCCGAGGTCGAGCCGATCACGCCGATTCAGGACCTGGTTGGCACGGCGCTCTCCGCCCGTCCCGAGCTGGCGCAGAATCGTATCCAGGTGACCAACCAGGAGATTACCCTGCGAGGTTCGAAAAATGGGCTCCGTCCCACGCTGGATGTGGTGGCCGCATTGACCAACAACGCGCTTGCCGGGCAGGTAAACGCCGTCCAATCGCCGTTTCCGTTCAGTTTCGGGACACCGAGTCCCGCGTTCATCGGCGGATACGGGACCGTGCTGAAGCAGCTTTTCGCCCGGGACTATCCCAACTATCAGGCAGGATTCAATCTGAATATTCCGATACGGAATCGCGCGGCCCAGGCCCAGGTGATCAACGACGAACTGACGCTTCGGCAGTTAGAGCTCGGCGTGCAGCGCCTCGAGAATCAGGTACGCGTCGACGTGCAGAATGCCGTAATCGGCGTGCGCAACGCGCGGGCGCAGTATCAGGCGGGGGTGAAGGCCCGCATCCTGCAGGAGCAGAGCCTCGACGCGGAGCAAAAGAAGTACGCGGCGGGCGCCTCCATCATATACAACGTGATCCTCACGCAACGCGACTTGGCGACTGCGCGGCAGAACGAGCTCGCGGCGGAGGCGGCGTATGCCAAATCCAAGGTAGAACTGGACCGCGTCACGGGTCAAACTTTGAACAACAACAACATCTCCCTGTCCGAGGCGTTCAAAGGTCAGGTATCTCGAGCGGCCGCCCCCCTTCCCGCCACCGATGCGCCGATCCGGTAGGCCTGCGCCCGGAACTGATACTTTTCTCCTGGAATACGTGTCGAAATTGGACAGAACTGTCGCGGTGGCGTCCATTTTGGCACACGCCACACGGCGGCCTTGACGCAGGCCTTGAAAATAAGGAGTTTTTGGTTTGGCGAATCGATTGCTTAACTGAAGACGTGCTTAACAAAAAACAGGCCCGGCGACAAGCGATTGTATCCCCGTTTTCTACTCGCCTCGATAACTACCTCCATTAGAAACCCGCAGATTCCTCTAAAATCCTCAAAATCGCTTTCCGCCGGGCTTGGACGCCCGGCCGGCGGGCAGTGCTACGATGAGCACTATGGGCCAAGGTCTGTTTGAGGTCGAGTGTCCGTGTTGCAAGAGCCTACTTAAGATTGATCCGGAAACGCAGGCGGTGATCTCGCACGCCGTTCCTGCAAAACCTCCGCTGATTGAGGATTTAGCAGCGGCAGTGGCTAAGTTAAAGGGGGAGGCAGGACGCCGGGACGAGGTCTTCCGAAAGCAAATCGAGGTCGAAAAATCTCATGGCCGGGTGTTGGAGAAGAAGTTTGACGAACTTCTCAAACAGGCCAAAGAAAATCCCGACCAGACCCCGCCCCGGCGCGATATCGATTTGGATTAGGCGCAGTTAGTGCGCTGTCTCGACCTGTAGGTTGTTGGTAACGCCGAACACGTTCGGAACGCCATTGGCGCGAACGTTAATCAGGTTCTTATCCCCCTCATTCGCGACTACGCCTTCCAGCGTCACGTTGCCATTCTTCACTATGATATGGATCGAGGGCAGCGCGCGGAATCCATAGCGCGTGGAGAGCGATGGGTCGCCGTAGATAGCCCGGTACTCTGCCCTGCGAATTCCGTCGTCCATGGGAGAAAGCGGCAGCACTTCAATATTGTTAACGACCTGCGTCACACCTTCCACCCGTTTGGTCACGTTTTCCGCTTCGGACTTCAACGTTGGACGGGTGACCGCGCCCATCAGCGTAACCGTAGTCCCATCCACGCGAAAAGCCAGGTCGTCAAAAATGCCATAGTAGGGAAGCATTACGAGTTGATGGCGAACTTCCTGCGCGATGTGGGCTTCTCCAGCCTCGCCGGGCACAAACGCGTCATTGTGATCCTTGTCTTTTTTGGCAGCAAATCCTACGGAAAAAGTAAGTGCGCCGGCCAACAATGCCCGGCACGCAACTTTAGATATCGACATGGAACGAACCTCCTGGAAATTGTATTACCTGACTAGAGAAGATAGCAATCCGCGGGCCACTTCGGCGACTGGCCGGTGCTTACCATCCACCTCGTAGTTCAGTTTCCGCATCCCGGCATCCGATAACTTACCAGCGAGTTGTTCGAGCGCTGCCCGTAGCCCGGGATAGGCGCTCAGGCTCTGCTCGCGCACAATCAAGGCCGCCTGATACGGCGGAAAGTAAGACTTGTCGTCACGCAAAACCTTGACGTCCAGCACCGACAGCATCCCATCTGTAACATTTGCCGCGGCCATATCCACCTGCTGCTGTTCGAGGGCGCTATACAGTAGTCCTAGATCCATGCTCTTGGGATTGCCGTCGAGCGGGAGATGATAAGCCTGGAGCAAGCCCGGGAGGCCGTCCGGGCGTCGCAGAAATTCGTAGCCCGCTCCGAGCCGCCAGCCCTGTTTGCGGCGGGCTGCATCGCTCAAGGTTTCCAGCCCTTCCGCGCGTGCTTGCGGACCGCGCACCACCATCGCAAATGTATTGTTAAAGCCAAGCGGATCAAGCCACTCGAGCTTCCATCGTTGGTGATACTCGGAGCGCACGCGCTCGAGCACTGCCGCCGGGTTGGACAGAGGCGGCAGCTTCAGCACCGCGGTGAGCGCGGTGCCGGTGTATTCGGGATACAGGTCGATAGCACCGGTTTGGAGCGCCTGCTGGGCGAGCAGGGTACCGCCTAAGTCCAGCTTTCGATCGACCTTCACGTGGAGCGTGCGCTCAAGCTGCTGCGCCACGATCTCTCCCAGAATGATTTGCTCGGTAAAATTTTTCGACCCGACTGTCAGCGGCCGGGGACCCGAACAGCCAGCCCCCGATAGCAGCGATAGCAGCGCCGCCAGCACCATACTGCAGCTCAGCGTATTACGCATGTTTATCCCGCGCTCCAGCGGCGCTCCACCCATCCCAGGCCGCCATCGGCCAATAGCGCGATGCAGGCGGCGGGGACGGCGCCCGCCAGGATCTGCGTGCTATCCACCGACGCAATCCCCCGAAAAATGAAGACGCCCAAGCCTCCGCCGCCGATGGCAGCCGCAATGGTAGCCGTTCCTATGGTGGTCACGGTGGCCACCCGGATGCCGGCGAGAATCATGCGGGCAGCCAGCGGTATCTCGACGCGCCAAAGAAGCTGCCGGCCGGTCATCCCCATGGCCACGGCAGATTCGCGCACCGCTGGATCGACGCCCAGAATGCCCACCATAGTGTTTCGCAGGATGGGTAATAGCGCGTAAAGCACCAGTGCCACCACCGCTGTGCGCTTTCCTATGCCGCCGATCAACGGCACGGGAATCAAAAAACCGAACAGCGCCAGGCTGGGGATGGTCTGCATCACGTTCGCAAATCCGATCACCCAGGGACGCCACCGGGCGCGCCGGGTGATCAGAATGCCCGCGGGGACCGCCATGGCAATGGCGATGATCATGGAAATCAGCACCAGCGTCAGATGTTCCAGGCTGAGCGCGGCAATCTCGCTCGCGAGCGAGGGGTTCATACGGTTTCCGCTTTCCAATCCAGACAAGCGAGAAACGCGCGCGCCTCGGTGCAGGCGTTTTCCATAAATTCCGCCGGCGGCGCAATTACTTCGAGCACGCCGTCGTGCAGCAAGGCGATGCGGGTCGCGAGCATGAGCGCCTCGCGCACATCGTGTGTGACGAAGATGGAGGTTTTACCCAACTCGCTCCGCAGCGCCAGAAACTGCTTCTGCAAATCGAGGCGCGTCACAGGGTCCACCGCGCCGAAGGGCTCGTCGAAGAGCAGTACGGAGGGATCCGCCGCCAGAGCTCGCGCGACGCCCACGCGCTGGCGCTGGCCTCCGGAAAGTTGCCGCGGGTAGCGATCGCCGAACTGTTCCGGGTCGAGGCCGACGCGGCCAAGCAGTGTGTGCACACGCTCCCGAATGCGGGTCTCCTCCCAGCCTTCCAGGCGCGGCACCAGACCGACATTTTCGGCGATCGTGTAATGCGGGAACAAGCCTATTTCCTGAATCACATAACCGATGCGCCGCTTCAGCCGCACGGGATCCCAGGCGGTGGTCGATTTTCCATCTACCAGCACTTCGCCGCTGCTCGGCAGCAGCAGCCCGTTCACCATTTTGAGTGCGGTGGTTTTGCCCGAGCCGCTGCGGCCCAGCAGCACCAGAGTCTCGCCCGCTTCGATCGAAAGCGTCAAGCCCCGCAGGATATCGCGCGTACCGATACGGTATGACGCTTCGCGGAACTCAACGATGGCGCTCACACGGTTAGCAGGCTTTCGGCAAACGGCCACTCCTGGTCGATCCACTGTGCCGTGCACTCGAAGCCGGCCTGGGCCGCCATTTCGCAAACTTCATCCGGGCTGAACTTCTGGCAGGACTCGGTCCAAATGGTCTCGTCTCTGCGCAGCTCGCCACAAAAGCGTGCGGCACGGATGGTGACGGTCTGCGCCACCTTCGAGCGCAGGTGCATCTCGATGCGTCCATGGCTTTCGTCGAAGCGGGCCTCATGCGCGAAATTTCCCAGTATGAAGTCGCCGTCCAACTCCCGGTTGATGCGCGCCAGCAAGTTCAGGTTGAAAGCGGCGGTGACGCCGGCAGGATCGTCGTACGCCAGCAGCATGCGGCGAATGGGCTTGATCAAATCCGTGCCGAGCAGCAAGGCATCGCCCGGCGTGAGGCAGGTGCGGATCTCCCGCAGAAAATCGGATGCCTCGGCGCGTTCGAAGTTGCCGATGGTACTGCCCAGAAACAGCACCAGCAAAGGTTGGCCGGCGCGCCTGTGGCAAATTGCGCGCCTCAGGCCGCTCAGATAGGAATCTTCTATGGGCACGATCTCGCCGAAAGGTTCCAACTCTCGCGCACAGCGCTCGAGCGCCGTGGCCGAGACGTCGATTGGGCAATAGGTGATCGCTCCGCTCTGCGCCAGGGATTCCAGAATCCACCGGGTCTTGGAGCCGCTGCCGCTGCCGAGTTCCGCGATGGCAGGGGGCCCGGGCAGATAGCCGGCTAGATCGGGCGCCAGACGGCGTATCACACGGGCATCGGCCCGGGTAAGGCCGTACTCCGGCAGCACCGTGATGGCTTCAAACAGGGCCGAGCCGACTTCATCGTAGAAATATTGGCAGGGCAGTCGTTTCTGCCCGGGTTGGCTCAGGCCGTCGCGCACGTCGCATGGAAACGTGCTCAATTGTCCACCACCCTGAACGTGGCGTACAGATAGGGATACGACGGGCGGAACCAGTTGCGGAACGAAGATCGCAACAGGCGCGCGGCGGTGCGCGGCGAGCCGCCTTTCAAAACGTAGTGCTCGCCGTCGAAAAAGTTGGCCGAATAGCCGGGATACCAGGGGAACGGCTCAAAACCGGGGAACGGCTCGAAGCGCGTCGAGGTCCACTCCCAGCCGTTGCCGATCATCTGCGAAACGCCGAGTGCATTGGGCCCGGTGGCGTTGACCGGCACAGGGTCCCAGTTTCGAAAATTTACGTTCTCCCGCGCGAGCCGGCCCGCTTCCGTCTCGCCGGCCGGGTATGCCGCGCGATGGAATTGGGCTTCCGTAAGCAGGGATTTTCCCTTCCATGCCGCGTAAGCCCGGGCCTGCTCGTAGTCCACATAGACGGGCCAGTCGAGCGGTAGCGGCATATCGGCGAACATGCCGCGATAGAACCAGTGACCTTCGTGGCAGATCCAGAAGTGTGGAGCCGGCGCGCCGGCGCCTACGAATTCCAGATACTCGCCGTTGGTGACTTTGTGTTGGCCGACAGCAAACGCCGGCACGTCCACCTCGTGCGCGTCGAATTCGTTATCCCAACCGAAACCCTCGCCGCGGGAGCGCCCCAGTGTCGCCGCGCCGCGGGCAATCTCGATCATGCGCGTCTGCGGGATACGGCCCGAGGCGGCCACGGAAAACGCGGGCGCGACTTTATGTTCGAAAGGCAGATTATGCAGCAGGTAGGCGAACGTCTCCGCATGCATCAGACGATGCTCGACAGCCCCATGCATCAATGCCTCCGGCGCACGCTCGAGCGCGCCGTCCAGTTGCCGGCGCACGCGCGCGTTGTAATCGCGCACCGCGTCAACAGAAGGCCACTCATCAGGCTGGTCGGCGGGCAAATGGTCCGCCCCGGGGTCTATGCCGAAGGAGAACAACTGGTCGAGCCCGGCATCAAACACCGGTACATCGAGCGCGTGTCCAAGCAGGTTCCAATCGAATGCTTCCAGGTGTCCCAGGTAAAATATAAGACGATGACGCTCCGGAACAGGCCGCTCGTAGAGAGCGTCGGGATGGACCACATCGAAAAGGGTATCAGTCTGCGCGCGAGCCTCGAAGAGAGCCCGAGTCAACTCAGCGTTCGGTCGCATACAGAGGCTTAGTTTAACAAAAGAGCGAAAGCGCCCCCATGCCAATGACCACATTCAACCGAAAGCTTGTATTGTTTCTCCCATTGGCGCTGGCCTACGGGCAGCCGGGAGTGCTTCCCACCCCGCAGATTAATGAGGCTCTGAATCATATTTCGCCCGCCTCGCTCCGGGGAAACTTATCCTTCCTTGCTTCGGAGTTACTGGAAGGCCGTGGCACTCCGTCACGCGGACTCGATATTGCGGCCTTGTACATCGCCGCACAGTTCCGGATTGCGGGGCTCGAACCGGCCGGGGACGACGGCTATTTTCAAACCGCGAAGATGCCGGGCATCATACAGGCGCCGGACGGCTTCGAGGTGCGGATTCAGGATGGCTCGCGGTCGCTGACGGCCGGTAAAGGTCAAGCCGGCGTGGTGAGCTGCCGTGCGCTGGATCTTTCCGGCTTGCAGGTGTATAAGATTCGCGGCATGGCGGACGTGGCCGACGCCAAGGCAGGCGACGGCAAGGGAAAAGTAGTGATGCTGGCTGTGCCACGCAGGGATCTGCGGGCAGTGGCGAAGGCCGCGGCGGCGCTTCAGCCGGCGGCATTTCTGGAAGTGAACGAGGAGACAGCCGACCCGCGCGTCCCGGCCCTGGTCGAGTCTCAAGAGGACGGATCGGATAGTATTCCGCGAGTGACCATCCATGACGCGGAAGCGAAAAAGGCTCTGCGGGCGGCAAAGGCTGGTGAGACAGGGATTACCATATCGATCCGATTGCCCGCGCCCACACTGGTCTCCGCCACAGTGCGCAATGTCATCGGAGTACTGCGCGGGTCCGACCCGGTGCTGCGCGATCAGTATATTCTGCTGACGGCGCACTACGATCATCTGGGGATGGATGGGCCGGGGCGTGTTTTTCAGGGAGCGAACGACGATGGCAGCGGCACGGTCTCGGTGATGGAGATCGGTAAAGCACTGGCTGCCATGCCGGTCCATCCGAAACGCAGCCTCGTGTTTATGACCTTCTTCGGCGAGGAGGAGGGCAGCCTGGGCTCGCGCTATTACACCAATCACCCGGTGTTTCCGCTGAAAAAGACAGTGGCCGACCTGAACCTCGAACAAGTGGGCCGGACGGATTCGAGCGCGGGGCGGGAAGTCTCCAACGCCACTCTGACGGGTTTCGAGTATTCCAATATTGCGCGCGCGCTGCAGCAGGCCGGCAAGCTGACCGGCGTCAAAGTCTATGAGGCGGCCCATGGCGACGACTATTTCAATCGCAGCGATAACCAGACGTTCGCCGAGCATGGCATTCCGGCGCATACCATTGCGGTGGCGTTCGAATATCCCGACTATCATGCGGTGGGCGATGTCTGGCAGAAGATTGATTACGACAACATGGCCAAGGTGGATCGCATGATTGCGCTGGGCATGATCCTGCTGGCTGACAGCGCGGAGGCGCCGCAGTGGAACCGGAAGAATGGTGCTGCGGCGCGCTATCTCAACGCGCGGTAGGCGGAAGGCCGGGTCAGCCTTGCTTCAAAAGATTGCGTGATTTAAGCGCGTAGCCAGGGAAGACCTGGTTCAGATCCTGATTGCCCAGTTGGCCTTTGACCAGTTCTCCCAGAATGTCGCGGAAGTCGGTAGTCAGGTTCAGATCGCGCGCTTCGTAGAGCTGCTCCTGTTGCAGGCCAGGCCACTCACCGTAGACTTTGCCTCCGCGCACGCCGCCTCCCATGACGAACATGCAGTTGGCGTGGCCATGATCGGTGCCGCGATCGCCGTTCTCCCGGGCAGTGCGGCCGAATTCAGACATAGTCACCACCACCACATCGCCCATGCGGTCGCCGAGATCCTGCCAGAAGGCGCCCAGCGTCTGCCCGAAATCGGAGAGGCGCGCGGCCAGTTGGCCCTGAGAGGCGCGCGGACCGGCTTCATTGACATGATGATCCCAGCCACCCACATCGGCAAACGCCATTTCCACGCCAACATCCGCCTTGATGAGCTGGGCGATCTGCCGGAGACTGTCGCCAAAGCGGCCTTTGGGGTAGTTGGCGCCGGGGGCGGGCTCGTAGCGCCGCTTCTGTATGGACTGCAGCAGCGACACCGCCGCGAACGTTTCGCGGCCCGTGGCCTGCAGAAGCGGGTCTGAGCTGCCCGCATACATAGCTTCGAATTGGCGGGCGGCATCCGGATTTCGCACCTGAAAATCGCCGACGCTCTGCACGGCTACGGCGGGATTCAGGCCGCGCATCGATCGCGGTAAAACAGGACCCATCGAGATGGCCCGCACGGGAGAGATGCGGCCGGATTCTGCCATAAGCGCCCGATTCATCCATCCGTCGCCGGTGGCTCTCCGGCCTGGAGTGCCGGACTCCATGAAGTCCTGGGCGTCGAAGTGCGAGCGGCTGGGGTCGGGGGAGCCGGCGGCGTGGACGATAGCGAGATGGCCGCTATCCCATACCGGCTTGAGCGGGGCGAGCGAGGGATGCAGGCCGAAGAAGCCATCCAGATCGATGGCGGAGTCTTCCCGCCGATCGCCGGCTTGCGACGGACGCGGCACGGCTATTGAAGGGCGCAGCTCGTAATAGCGTTTTTCAGCGTGCGGAACTACGATGTTGAGACCGTCGGCGGCGCCGCGCTGGAAGATCGCAACCAGGATTTTCTTGCGCGGCGACGGGGCATCGGCGGCATAGAGCGCGCGCCGGAGCCACAAGGGCGCCGCGCCGACACCGATCATCGCCAGCGCGGAGTTACGAAGGAAGAATCTGCGAGTGGACATACGATCCTGTCATTTCTTTTGAAATTCCGGAGACCCCAGCGAGACGCCCTTCTCTACTTGCGGCTGTTGGCCGCCCTCCACCTTGACTCCCGGAATTCGATTGTTCACCAGCGCCAGGCCGAAATTCATACGCGCGAGCAGCCCGGCGGAATTGGCCCATTCGCGGCTCGAATTCGAGTAGCCGGTGGGCTCGACCTTGCGGTAAAGCGGCTCGCCGAGATCGGTCAACTGCTTGTCGATGCCTCTGCCAAAATCGAGGTCGGCATTGAGCGCGCGCAGGGAGCTGGCCACCACTTCGAGCGGCGATTTCATCTTCGAAAGATATGCTCCGCGCGACCAGAACTCGGGAGAATCAAACATGGTTTTCAGTACCGCGCGCAGATCGCCGTCCTTTTTGAGAAAGGTGGCCGCCATGCGATCGACCAGGCGGTCGGGCGGATCGTCGGCGACAAAGCGCAGAGCCAGCTCGCGCGATACGAAGCGCGCGGTGGCGGGCTGATGCGCGAGCAAATGCAATACGGCCAGCCCATCGTGCATGCCTCCTCCGGGCGGAATGCGCACCCCCAGCACGAGCTTTTCGCCATCGTCATGCATCCGGGGATTGAATTCGAATGCAGCGTCGCGCTGCGGCTGGCGGATGGTCCACCCGGTAAAGCAGCGAGCCACTTCGGTGACGTCTTTCTGCGAATAGCCACCATCCACTCCGAGCGTGTGGAGCTCCATCAATTCTCTGCCATAGTTCTCGTTGAGCCCGAGCTTGCGGCGCAGGCCGGCGGGCGATTGCGGAGCCGCTGACTCCCAGTTATCCAGATAGAACAGCATGGCCGGACTCTGCGCCGTAGCGCGCAGCAGATCTTCGAACTTGCCGAGCACGTGCGGGCGAATGGCATCGCGTTCATAGGAGGTGACCAGGTAACGATCGAGTCCCTTATCGAGGAAGACATTGAAGTGGTTGTACCAGAAGTCGGTAAGAACTTCTTGCAATTGCCGGTTACTATAAACGGCGCGATAAAGCTTTCCTTCGGACAGATCCCAGGCCACTATCTGCTGCGGGCCTGCAAGGCGTTCGATACGGCGGCGCAAGTCCGGAGGCGCCATGGCAAAAAGCTGTCCGCGCAACCCCTGGCCCATGGCTTCGAGCACCTGGTCCTGGCGCTCCGGCGTCAGCGAGGCGAACAGATCGAGCCTCTGTTGAGGAGTGCCCGAGCGCAGGGCATGCACCTGATCGGGCGGCAGAACCGCGGCCAGGTCGGGCGCCGCAGGCTGGCTGTCAGCAGTCTGATCCTGCTTGTGCTCGTAGCGCGCGACCAGGCGGCGGATCATCATGCGCTTGTCGGGATCGTCCGGGAAAGGGAGCTTGCCTTCCACCATAGCTTTGACAACCTGTGGCGAAGGATAGCTTGCCGCCATCTGTGCAGGACTCATGGTCAGGGAGTCAAGCGGGCGCAGCTTAGCCTCAAGCACCGGATTCTCGGGGATGCGCTCGGGGTGAAGCTCGCGGTCGATCCACTTCTTCAATCCCATGGCCCGAACCAGCCCGGCGTCTCCAGGCCGCGGGCCGAAAGCCAGCCGGTTGAGCGCTTGCTGTATTTTCTCGTCGTTCGAGATGGGAGCGCGGAATTGAGCCGGTTCCGGCGTTCCTTTTTTCTTGGCGATATTCCTGGCATGTGCCGAAATGCCCGCAAGAAGGCATACGGCCACCGCCCAAAGGAGTGCTGGTCTCAATTGAAGTACCTGTAGTATAAACGCAGTTTGGGGTAGGAAGTTGCGTTGGCCATCGCGGAGCCTTTCCGGTCAACTCCGTAGACGTAAGAAAAACCAGAACATACCGATCAGGAGCATCACCAAAGCCGAGACCGGCACCGGCTTCAGCGCGGCAAGGCGGCGGCTCAGGCGGAAGAAAAGCAAACCAATAGCGGCGATCGCCAGGATCTCGCCGAACGCCGCGCCGCTCAGTACGTAGAGTGCGCGGTAGCCGCTGGTGCTCAGGAATAAGGCGAAGTACAGACCGTGGAAGCCCCCTAGCACGGTCATGACCAGCCAACGCATCCCGGCCTGGGGCAAGGTCAGAATCTCGACGGCGAGGTAAGCGACGGTAAGCGCTGCCGCTGCTTCGACAAAGCGCGGCGGAGCTTGCCAGCGGAGGTGCGGCACCACTAGCGCGGATACCATCTGCCCGGTTAGAAACATGGCAGCCAGCAGGAACAACTCGCGGCGGCTACGTGCGGCCAGAACCAGGCCGGCGAGAAACAGAATTTGTACCGGGCCGCCCAGCGCTCGCATAAAACCAGCGCCGGTCTCGGCCGCGGCTGTTTCGAGTGCGCTGGGTGGCCGGAACCGCAGCGTGGCGTCGGGAAACGAAATATCGAACAGGCCCTGGTCGTGTTTGCCATCGTTCTCCACACGCAACAGGTGCACGTGATTGGGAACAGTTACGGCGTAAAAGGTGCATTCGACATCGAGAGTCTCGACGGGCGCGGCAAACTCATAGTGCGCGTCGCACAGGTAGGAATTTTGCGCCGCATCCTCGCGGCAGGATTTATCGAGAAGTCCGGCCGCCCGCCCGGCGCTCGAAAAACGAATATGTTCAAACAGCGCCTGTTCGGGATTACGAACGTGGGCGATCTCGTATAGGGGCAGGCGCAGCTCATAATGCGCGCTGGCGCCGTGAATGGTCAGGTCGGCCGAGCTCATGCTCATGACATGGGCGCACGCCGGGACGGCCAGCACGGCCAGCCCCGCCAGACATTTCACGGGGTGAGGACCGGCTTGACCCCGCTAAGGCGCCCTAAGATCCGGACCTGGCGGATGCGCCGGTAAACAATGCGAACGATCGCCAACACCGGCACGGAGAGGAAAGCTCCCGGAACACCGGCGATCTCGGCGCCCGCAAAAACACCGAAGAGAATGAAGAGCGGATGCAGTTCGACGCCGGCGCCCATTAACTGCGGAGCTATGACGTAGTCCTGGAGCAGGCGATAGATGATGAGAAACAGCAGCGCGCCCAGGATTGGGCCGCCGCTCGCCCCGGTAATCACCAGAATGATCACGCCTGCTACAAGGGGGCCAATGATCGGGATGAATTCAAGCGTGGCGGCCAGTGCCGCCAGCAGCACGCCATAAGGAATTCCGATGATGGTGAAACCGACAGCGTAGGCGGCGAAGGCGCAAAGCGACAGCAACAGAACGGCCCGCATATAGTGAGCCAGCAGCAGGTTGGTATCGGCCAGCAGGTCGTCGAGCAGGGAACGTTGGGGTCCGTTCTCCACCATCTCCACGAGTTGGGCGGCAATGGTCCGCCCGTCCTTTAAAAAAAAGAAGCCGAGAATCGGGACAATCACGACGTAAACCAGATTGCTGAGCACGCTGAAAACCGCCTCGCCGGCTCTGGGAATCATCGCGAGGGCATTTCCCGAACTCTTCGAAACCTGTTCCCGCGCCTTTTGAATGATTTCTGCTTTTGCCGAATTTAGCTGCGGAGAAGCCTTCTGGTTGGGCTGCTGCCACTTGGCCAGCAACGCCGGCAGAGACTTGCCGAAGGAGTTAGCCTCGTCGACGATGCGCGAGCCGATCTGGGTGAAAGCGACATAGAGCACGGCGACGAAGATCAGATAAGCTACTGCCAGGGCAGGTGTGCGCGTGCGGCTGGTGGGTAGCAGGCGATCGATGACATTGACCAGTGGCGAGAGCAGATAAGCGAAAAGCAGCGCCACGATGAACACGAACAGCGTGGTGCGCATCAGGTAGACCAGCCACACAAGGAGCAAGATTAAAGCGGCGGTCCAGGTGTATCGGGCGGCCTGCCTGTCAATCCCCAGCATAATTCTCTGTTAAGCATTCTAACTCGCGGGAGCGGCAGGCTGCGGGGTAAGGCGCTCGATGCGCGCCCGGGCGATGCGGTTGCGGTCCATTTCGAGGACGGTGTAGCGGCGGCCGCCGTATTCCACCTGTTCGCCTACGCGTGGGATATAGCCGAGCCGGAAAAGCAAAAATCCGGCCAGCGTTTCGAAACCGCCGTCCGCCGGAATGTCGATCCCATATTCGGTTTCCAGATCGCGAATGCGGGTGGCGCCATCAAGTTCGACATCGCTCGCCTGGGATGCGGGAAGCGCCTCGATCTTTTCGTCGTATTCATCCTGAATGGGTCCGACGATCTGCTCGAGGACGTCCTCGACGGTGAGAAGGCCGACGATGGTACCGAACTCGTCCACCACCATAGCCATGTGGGAGCGGCCTTGCTGGAACTCGGCCAGCATTTGCGCAACCGGCTTGGTCTCGGGCACCACCAGGTGCTTGCGCAGCAAGCGGCGTATGCGGAACGTGCGGCTGGGGCGGCCCACCTGAATGGCTTGCCGGCGCTCTTCCCAAACCGGAAGCAGGTCCTTATAGTGGAGCAGGCCCACGATGCGCTCGGGTTGCTGCTCATAGACCGGAAGGCGCGAGTGCTGGTGTTCGATCATGGCATGCAGCACCTGATCGAGGGTGGCCTCCACGGGAACCGAAACGATATCGTTGCGCGCCACCATGATCTCGCGCACCGAAAGGTTGCTCAGGTCGAGCACCCGGTGGATCATGTCCTCCTGCGACTCCGGCAGGTAGCCCATACCGCGGCTGGACGTGACTATCAGCTTCAGTTCTTCCGCCGAGTGACCACCGCTGTGATGGCCGCCGCGGAGCCGTAACGCGCGGACGATAGCCGAGCTGGATCTTTCGACCACGACTACGAAAGCGATCGAGACACGGTAAAACACCAGCAGGATAGGGGCTATGGTGACGGCCAGGCGGTCGGCCGTGGCGATAGCCAAGTTCTTCGGCACGACTTCGCCGATCACCACGTGGAGATAGCTGATGGCGAGAAAGGCGAGGAGCAGGCTGACCCCGTGAATCATAGCCGCTGTGGCGGGATGAAGCACGGGGCGAAACAGGGACTCGACCACCTGGAAAGCCGTTTGTTCACCCACCCAGCCGAGGGCCAGGCTGCACAGGGTAACCCCCACTTGCGTTACGGAAAGCAGCCGCGCCGGGTTGGATAGCAAGTTGAGCGCTGTCTGGGCGCCCGACTGGCCCTCCGCAGCCATTTGCCGCAGGCGGGAGTTGCGAACCGACAGCAGCGCCACTTCCGCGGCCGCGAAAAGGCCGTTCAGGGCAATGAGCAGCGCCACCAGGATGACGCGAAACCCAAGATACGATTGGACCATGGCGTGGCTCGAGCCACCACTCCATTTTATAACTGCCGGGACCAATCGCAATCCGCAAAAAGCCGCTAACCTTTTCGCGCAGGCGGCGTCTACATAAGTAACTCCGTTACACCTGGCGGGCGCATCACCCGTATCCCCAAGTTGCGCCCGCTGCTACAGTTCCGGGCGCCGCACGATGAGGCGCAGGGGGTCATCCCGTAGCGGACATGGATTGGGAACGGCGGTGGGTTCCCTCCGCTTCCTGGGAAAATTCCAAAAATACTTTCTGCTGTACCTCACTGCAAAACCACGTATCACCGGAAAAGGTCAATTCGACCGCATCAGCGCGATCTTTCAATGCCAGCCGTATGACCGAGTCGGACTGTCTCAAAATTACAGCCCGGTGCAAGGATCCGTCCGCGAATGTGATGATCACTATAACCTCCATCGCCGAAGCGATATCGATATATAGTGCGCTAGTCGCGGAGCTCTCTCACGCTGTTTCACCGCCGTCCGCTCTTTGGCGCAGGGCCTGAATCCAGTCCTCCTGAGGGGAGCCGCGCCGGAAACCTCTAGCCAACCAGAGGCTGAAGGCAAGCTCGGCGATTTCCCTCTGCTCCTCCGGGGTATTCAATGCACCGAATTGCTCGCACGTCTTCGGATGTGCATGGGGTGGGAGAGGCAGGAGGGCGATTTTCGCCCGCTGCCTGCGTGGATTTACCATACCAAGAACTCCTTTCATCGCCAGCCCAACACTTACTTAATATCAATTTTTGATGGCCTTAGTGTGACTAAAATGCTCTTGGTTTTTGGATAATGTGGGGAATATTACTTCCGTTTTTGACGAGGATATTAAGTCAGCTCGCTAAAATCGGGCGTTTATTGCATTTCAATTGCTCAAACGATCATAGTTGCGGTTGCGCGGCAGCAGGAGAATGGCTACCGCTCCGATCAACGACACCGCGAACACCGCTCCCATGGCCACTGCATAGCTGCCGAAGCGCTCCCGTAAGATCGAGACGAAATAGGGAAACCAGGTCTGGCCGATGGTGTTGACCGGCAGAATGACGGCCATGGCGCGAGCCAGAGTGTTCACGCCGAACTGCTCGGCAGCCATCAGAGGGATCAGCATGTAGTCCGCCCCCATGCCGAATCCGAACAAAATCGCGAACACCACCGGCGATCGCGATGGGTTCACGGTCAGCAGAACCGGAATGGTGGCGGCCACCAAAAAGTATGTGGCAGTCATCACCCACTTCTTGGAGAAGCGGTCGGCCAGCCCGCCTACGGCCAGCCGCCCGGCGATGCTGGTGGCCAGGATGGCCATGGATGCCACGCGCCAGGTGGAGTTCAGCAGCGCCAGCCCTTCTTTGGTGCGGTCCGAAAAGCCCTGGTCGAGAAAGATGAACTTCATGTGGAAGTTCACCGCGCCGATGGCCCCGATCGAGCAGAAGCTGCCGATCAATAGCAGCCAGAACGAGGATTGCCGGAATAGATAGCCGAAGCTGAAAGGTTGCTTGCCGCTATCGGCCGGCGGCTGGATGTCGCCATCCGGATGCAGGCCCATGTCCGTGGGACGGTCGCGTATGACGAATAGCGCCAGCGGCCATGCCAGGAACATGAGCGCTCCCCAGACGATCAGCGCGGTATGAAAACTAGTGCCTTCGGTTAAAGGCTTCACCGCATACGAGCCCAGAAAGCCGATCAACCCGACGCCCACGTAGACAATCCCCATGGCCGTGCCGCGCTTGCGCCTGAACCAGTGGGAGATGACCAGCTGATGCGGGATGGGGCCCGACAAAATGTATCCCATCGTATAGAGGAACCAGAATGCGTAATAGACGCCCAATGCACCGCGCATGGTGCCAAACCCTATGAAGGCGGCACAGGTGAGCGCGGTGCCCGCCAGGATGAGCTTGCGCGGGCTGAAGCGGGGCACCAGGACGGGCCCGATCCACAGCGTGAGCAAAGCCGCCAGCGGAAATCCGAACGTGATCTGTCCCTTGGTCCAGTGGTATTCGCGTTGGAAATAATCGTAGAAAAACGGCATATTGTAGTAGGGCAAACCTACCGCTATGCCGAACGTCAGGAAGGCCGCCGCCGTGACCCACCAGCCATAAAAGGTCTTGCGCATCGCGAGCGAAGACCAGTTATAACACAGCGTTTATTCCAACGCGTCAAGGAGATCGGACTATTGTACGGCCATGGTTACCGGCTGGGACAACTGGCTGAGATAGCCCCCGGCATCGATGATGATCGGAATGGCCGCCCCCACTGGCGCGGTCTGAGGCACCCGCACATTCACCTGCGTAGCGCCGGCAATCAGGCCGGGAGCCTGGCCCACAAACATGATCGTGGCATTGACGGAGCCGATGATGGCGCTGACGCCGGCGATGGGCGCTGGGAATGGGGGCATCAGCGGTCCGAGCGAGCCATCGGCCGCGAGTGGGCTCAGCGCGCCTGTGCCGGTCATATACACCGAAACGATGGAACCGCGTGGCGCCGGATTCGACGCCGAGTTTACGGTCGCGTCCTGGTTCAGGATGGCTGCCTGGCCGCTGCCGCTTTCGGTCATGGTAAAGATGCCCGGCGCGGAGAGCACTACGGGTAATTTCAGCGGCCCGAGTGTCTGGCCGGCGGATTGGACGGTAACGAGCGTTGCAATGCCCGGACTCACTTCAAACGGAACCACCGCATTGATCTGACAGTTGGAAGCGTAGAGAATGGGGGCGGTGAATTGGCCGAAGCTGACCGATGGCTTTGATCCGAAACCGTTACCGAATAGGGTGACTATCTCGCCCGGCGCGACCGCGCCTGCCGGAAAGGGGGAGGCGTAGCCGGGGAACAAGCTCGCGGCGTTCAACACGGAAGCGAGTGAAGCGCCGCCCGGTTGTGAGAAATCGACCTTGGCGGCAAATGCATCGGAATCGCCACCGCCGTACCCGGATTGGAAGGCATGCGGCGTCGTGAAGAATACCAGGGTATAGGCCAAGCCGGTGGAATAAAGGCCGCCCTTGCCATCCAGGGCGAGATAGGCGCCGGGGATGGGCGAAGAGGCGACCACAGCCGAGCCGCTCGAGTTAATCACGGAGATGGCGGCATTCGGGGACGCCGCACAAGTTGGCTGGATGGATGAGGACGAAGCAGTGGAGGCCGAGCTCACATAGGCCTGCCCGGCGGCATCGACGGCAATGGCCACTGACGGCTCGCCGAGAAACGTGGAGTAAGTGAGATGCCCGGAGGTGTCCACCTTGGTAACAAACCCATCGCCCCCCGAGCCCGGCATTTGATTCGGAACGTAGCCGGTATAAGCCGTCTGGAGCGTGCCTGAGGTGATTGGAAAGTCAGTCGACTGGGTGAGGCCGGTAACGTACGCGGCACCCGTGGCATCTACAGCGATGCCCGTGGCGATGTCGGCGCCGCTGCCACCCAGGTATGTCGAATAAAGCAGATGACTGCCGGTGGGATCGAGCTTGGCGGCGAAGGCGTCGCCATAGCGCAGAGGTCCCAGATCGATTTCGCCATGAAAAGTACGCGAGACCGCCCCGGTAGTTGTTGGAAAATCCGGCGAGGCAGTCGCTCCCGCGACCCATACATTTCCGGAACTATCGACGGCGATCGAATGCGCATCATCCGGACCCGAGCCTCCCAGATAAGTGGTCCACGCCACACTTCCTGAAGGAGCCAGCATAGCGATGAATGCGTTGGTACACGAGATAGTCTCGATGGCATTGCCGCCTGGGCATTGCCCTCCGGCATAGGTCGCCTGGTAGGCACCGGGAGTCGTCGAAAGACCAGGTCCGGCAGCGCCTGTCACATAGACATCGCCCGCCGAATCCACAGTCATCGATTCCGCCGAAGCGCCGATGGGCGTGGTGTAAAGAATGCTCTGGCCGGCAGGATCAAGCTTTACCACTGAAAAAGAAGTGAACCACTCGCCGACGCTCAGGAGGGCCAGATACATATTGCCGTTGGCATCGAGCGCGAATGCGGTGGCCTGCGAACCGGCCAGACAAATGGAGAAATCGATGGCAGTGCCGGATGGATTGAATTTGGTAACGAAGGCGCAGCTACTGGCTGCTGAAGGTGTGCCAAGGCTGGTGGAGGTGAGCGGGAAATCCGCTGATAGAGTGGTTCCGGCGATGTAGGGGGAGCCTGTGGAATCCACCGCGATTCCAGCGGCGGTGTCAGCGTAAGAGCCGCCCAGATAGGTCACATAATCAATGAGCGGCGTGGCTGCTGTCGCACCCATGGCAATGCCACAGAGCAGCGCGCATCGCATCAGCATGACTCAATTTTAGCGCCCTAGCTGCGCAACCCGGCAGTGCGGTGAGCGCTGTGTTACGGATTCGAAGGATCGCGCACAACGGTGAAATTTCGCAGGGTCACGGTGTCGGTGGTGGGGGCGGCCATCTCGGCCTGAAAGTTCAGCACAATCGGAAAAGATAGCGAATCGTGTCCGTCGAGGACGCTCGCGGCGAAGCTGAGCACAGACCCCCAGCTTTGCACCGACAACTGGCAATAGGAGGCATTGGCGCCCGCCTGGGCCCAACCGGAAATGGCAGCGTCCGCCGCAGCACCGCTACGCTGGGTCAGCACGGTGTTGCCCCAGTTGACCGCGAAGGTGAAGGCTGTAAGCGTGCCTTCATGCGAATAATCGAAACTGATCTTGACACGGTCGCCCGGCGATACCGTGCCGGCCGCGATCGTACACGTGCCGAGACTGCTCAGCGTAGTGGACGATGTAGCCGAGCCGCTGCCCGAGCAAAGTACTTGCGGGCCCGGGATCCCACCAGGCGTCCCAGTAGCCGCCACGCGATAATACGCCTGCAGCGTATCGCCGGGCTGCGGCGTGGAAGCGGCCACAAACTGCATGGTGTTTCCGGTCAGATTATAATCCTGGCCCGCCTTTTGCATGACGCCGTTACGATATAACGCCAGGCTGGTTGGGGGCGCAGGGGCCACGCTGGTAGTGAAAGACATATTCACGCCGTCCAGGGCACCGCCGGGCGTTTCTCCGTCCGTAAAACTCGGACTGGTTGTCCCGCTGGCCGTGCCGCAGGGACCCGCGGAGCCGTCTACGTGTATGCAGTCGGAAGCATTGCCGGTGATCGCCTCCAGGGCGCCATTGGGATCGATCAGCGCCACACGGGCGGCGTAATCAGGACCTTCTAACGGACGCACGCTCAGATCCGAGGTCAGGCCGATCACGTTGGACTCCGGGACAGGCTCCGTTCCAGTCAGCAGGGGCGAGGGGATGGTCACACTAGTCGTAGAGGGAGGCATCAGCACGGCGCTGATGAGCAGAGGCTTGGTGCTGGGGGGAACGGCCCATATCTGAGTGAACTGGTCGTTGCCGGCGCTGGTAAACGTAACCGTGTAGTAGCCCGCGGGATTCGCGTTGGTGGTGGGCACAAGCTGTACATATAAGTTGCCCCCGATGATATTCACGGTCACCGACTGTGTGGCTATGTTCGTCGAGCCTCCAGCTACAAAGGGTGTCCAGGTGATAATGGCCAACCCATTATAGGGGGCGCCGGTAGCGAGATAGACCATATCCTGGATGGTGGTGAGGGTCGGATCGGCCACCATTGGGACCGCCAGAGATGCGACCAAAACTGCGGCTCCCAATTTTTGGGCAAACATTCTACCTCCAAGGAAAACCCCGGGCCCGGAATGAGCCCGGGAAGCACAAGCACATGCCAAATCGACTTACCCGGCTTCAGTTTATCCGCAGGTCGGACGGGGCCCGCCGCGCCAGAACCGGGCCTTCCGCAGCGCCAACAAGCTAAGTTATACTCGTCGCTGACCTTGCAGATTTCGCAAGCAATTTTCTGAAAGCGTGACTGGAGAAAACATGAGCAAGACAAACCGGCGGACATTCATTCGCGGCGGAGCGCTGGCAGCGGCCGCGGGAGGCGCGGCGCAGGCGCAGTCTGAAACGAAAGAACTACAAAAGAAGGTCCACTACATGGGCGAGAAGCCTAAGACCACGCCAATGTTCAGTGGCGCGGTTTCCTACGGCAATCTGCTCTTCATCTCCGGAAGAGGCGCCCATTTTCCGGGCGACATCAAGGCGCACACGGCCCATGTTCTCGATGAGATCAAGGGAGCCTTGGAGAATGCGGGATCGTCCATGGACAAAGTACTTAAAGTCAGCGTCTTTCTGGCGGATCTCAAAGACTATGACGAGATGAACGAGGTCTATAAGGGCCGCTTCGGCGACAACCCGCCGGTGCGGACCACCGTGGCCGCCGCCGGTGTTCCCGGCAAATCGCTGGTCGAGATCGACGTAATCGCTTATATCTAGACTTGTGTGGCGGGAGCTGCGATACCTAATTTTTGAGCGGTCTCGAGCAGCGTCTTCCAGGTCCCATCTCCCACCGGGATGCCATGACTCCGCCGTCCGGCCTCCGTGCGCCACTCCGGATCGCCCGCCACCATCACTTCGTCATAGCTTTTGGCGGGCTCCGCGGATTTGACCGTGTTGACCAGCCATTCTACGCGGGCGGTGAACTCTTGAACAGGCATGAAGCGGCCTATGTCCACGGCGAGAAACATCAGGCTGGCCCGGACCGGTCTACCATCAATACGTATGCCGCCGACTTCCGTGCTCATGGCGCCACCGCTCAATACGCCGCAGAGGATTTCGACCAGCATGGCGAGGCCGGTGCCTTTGTAGCCGCCGAGGGGCATGGGCATTCCTTTGAAGGCGACGCTGGTTACTGTGGTAGGCACGCCATCGGAGTCCATGGCCCATCCGGCCGGAATATTTGGCTCGCCGTTGGTAAAAGCTTTCAAAATCCGGTTCATGGCGACCGTGCTGGTAGCCATGTCCAGCAGCCAGGGTCCCGGCACGGACATACAAATCGGGTTGGTGCCCAGGCGCGGCTGCTTACCCTGCCAGGGGGGGACCAAAGGCGAAGCATTGCACATCACGATACCGATCGCCCCGGCCCGCGATATCTGTTGCGCCCAATACGCGGCTGCGCCGAAGTGGTTGGACTCGCGCGCCACGACCATCGAGATTCCGTGCGCCTTAGCCAAGCGCACCGCATGTCCGCAGCAGACACTGGCGATAAGCTGCCCGAGGCCGTTCTCGCCGTCGTAAACCAGGCAGGCGCCGGATTCGGAAATCACGTGGCCCTCCGCATTCGGATCCATGTCGCCCCGCTGAATCTGATCGATGTAGAGAGGCAGCAACTGCACGCCATGGGAATCCACGCCACGCAGATTCGACGCTACCAGGGCATCGGCGATCAGGCGAGCTTGCGGCTCTCGAATGCCGGCGGCTTCGAGCAACTGTACGGTCCAGGAAGTCAGTTCTGCAGCGGCAACAACGGGCATGAGAATTTACCAGCATATAGCAGTCGGACGCTAGAATGAACGTGTGCCGGCATTCGCGTTTCAGCAAGCGCGCCAGTGTGTCTTGGATACAGTGCGCGCGGCACGCTCCGCCCCGCCCGTAGAGAGCGTGGCATTGGAAGCTGCTGCCGGGCGCGTGCTGGCCGAGGCGGCTCGGGCGGATCGCGACTACCCCGCCGTGGCCCGCTCGGTACGCGACGGGTATGCGGTACGCTCTCTCGATTTGCCTGGCGCCCTGGAGATGATTGGCGAAGTGCGCGCCGGCGGGAGTTTCGCGGGCGAGGTGGGCCGGAACCAGGCCGTCGAGATCATGACGGGCGCTCCGGTGCCGCGCGGCGCCGACGCCGTGGTCATGGTCGAGACCGTGCGAGTGGAGGGGCAAAGCGTGGTGGTGAACGCCTGCGCCGAAGCGGGCCAGTTCATCAATCCGCAAGGTTCGGAAGCGCGCGCCGGGGAGACCTTGCTCGAATCCGGTAAGCGTCTGGACTTCACCGGCATCGCCATGCTGGCTGCCATGGGCAAGGCGGCAGTTTCCGTGTACGCGCTCCCGCGCATAGCAATCCTGGCCACAGGGGATGAAATCGTGCCGGCCGGCGAAACGCCGAAAGAATTTCAGATCCGTAATTCGAATGCCTTTTCTCTGGCCGCGCAGGTGAGCCGGGCGGGCGGCGCGCCGGAAATTCTGCCGGTGGCTCGCGACGAGCTGCAGCCCACGCGCGAGCTCATCGAGCGGGGCCTGGACGCCGATTTGCTTTTGATTTCGGGCGGCGTCTCGGCAGGCAAGTACGATATGGTCGAAGGTGTGCTGGCCGGCCTGGGAGCGGAATTCTATTTCGATCGCGTGCTGATCCAGCCGGGGCAGCCGCTGGTGTTCGGACGGGCGCGCGGCAAATTCTTCTTTGGGCTGCCCGGGAATCCGTCCTCGACGATGGTAACCTTCGAAATCTTCGCCCGCGCGGCTCTCGAGCTGCTGGGCGGGCAGGATGAGATCGCGCTGCACATGCCCTTTGCGAAGCTGACCTGCGAGTTCCGTCATCGCACCGGGCTTACCCGCTTCCTGCCCGCGCATCTGAGCGCGGACGGAACCGAAGTCACTCCAGTACCCTGGCACGGGTCGGGCGACGTACCTGCGCTCACGCGCGCCAATGCATTTCTGGTCGCCGACGCGGAGCGCGCCGCATATCAGGCCGGGGATTTGATCCGGGTGCTGCTGAAATGAAGAAGTTGTCGCACTTCGATGCCGCGGGCAGTCCGCGCATGGTGGACGTCTCCGCCAAACCGGAAACCAGGCGTACCGCGCGCGCGCACGCTTTTGTACGCATGGCTGCGGAGGTATTGCGCAGCCTGCCCCAAAACCCCAAGGGCAATCCGCTCGAGATCGCGCGCATAGCGGGTATCAGCGCCGCCAAGAAGACTGCCGACCTGATTCCACTGTGCCATCCGCTGATGCTTTCGCATGCCGATGTGGAAGTGCGCGTGGAGGAACAAGGGGTCCGCATCATTGCGAGCGCTGCTACGACCGCACAGACGGGTGTGGAAATGGAAGCGCTCACCGCCGCTGCCGTGGCTGCGCTGACGATTTACGATATGACCAAGGGGCTCGATAAATCGATTGAGATTCAGGATCTCTATCTGCTCGAAAAAAGCGGGGGCGCGAGCGGCAAGTACCGCAGGTTGACATGATTCTGAATAATGCCTATTCTGCAAGACATAGGCACTTATATGACGGACCGGCGTGAATTCATCAAGACCGCGGCGATCGCCACGGCCGCATCTTACAACCGCATTCTGGGCGCCAACGACCGTATACGCATCGCCGGCATCGGCACCGGCGGCCGTTGCCAGTATTTGTTGAGCGTTTTAAATAAAGCCAGCCACAACCAGATCGTGGCGATTTGCGACGTCTATGAAACCCGGCGCCTGGAGGCCCGTGAGAAGGTTGCGCCTGAAGCGCGCGAGTTTACCGACTACCGCAAGGTGCTGGAGCAAACCGATGTCGATGCCGTCGTGATCGGCGCGCCGGACCATTGGCACGTTCCCATGACCATCGCCGCGGTGCAGGCGGGCAAGGACGTTTATGTCGAGAAACCCGTCACCCATCGCATCGAAGAAGGTGAGCCGCTGCTCGAGGCCGTCACCCAATCGAAGCGCATAGTCCAGACCGGGATGCAGCAGCGAAGCTGGCCGCATTTTCAGCAGGCGCACGATATTGTGGCGAACGGGGCGCTGGGCCAAGTCACATTTGTGCGCACCTACTGGTATCAGAATCACCTGCTGGGACGGGACACCCGCGCGCCCATTGACAGCTCCAAGCTAGACTGGAAAATGTTTCTGGGCTCGGCCCCCGATCAGCCCTTCGACGCCGAGCGCTACCGCAATTGGCGCTGGTTCTGGGATTTCGGCGGCGGCTCATTGACTGACCTCTTCCTGCATTGGGTGGACGTGGCGCACTGGTATATGGCCAGCGACACGCCCTCCGACGCGGTGGCCATAGGCGGCCACTACCTGATTCCCGAATGGCAATGGCCCGATACGGTCAATGCCGCGTTCCACTATCCCGGCAACTTCCTGGTGAATTTCGATTGCAGCCTGGTGGGCTACCTGGAAGGCGGCGGCCTGATCTTCCACGGCACCAAAGCCCTGCTGCGCGTCCACCGCGGCGGCTTTTCGCTCTACCCGGAACAGCCGAAATACACCGAGCTTCCCGACCTTGCTAATGTTACGCAGGAAGTCAAGTCTACGCACGATGGCGGGATCGAGCATATCCAGAATTTCCTCGATTGCATTGTCTCGCGCAATACTCCCAACGCGCCGGTCAGCGTGGGAATTGCCGCCGCGCGCGCCGGGCACCTGGGGAACATGGCCCTGCGCAGCGGCCAGCCGGCAAAGTTGGCGGTTGGGTGATGGGTTAGGGCCGGAGACTATCCTTAGCGGGCTCCGTTATTCTATGGGTATGGAGTTGATCTTCGAAGTTCGCGACGCTCCTCCGGATTCCTACATTTAGCCCACCACCTTGCGCAGCACTTCTTCGGCATGTAGCGCCCCATCGGGCGTGTCTTCGTGTTTGAACATCAGGAAGAGATCCTTACCCTGTTCGAGCAGGCGCCGGGCGCGGCTGGCGATGGCATCGACGTCTTCCTCCGTATAATCGGGCTTACGCAGGCGGTAATAAACGAAGTCCGCGGTGATGACTTCGGGTACTTCAAGCTTCTCGGATTCGGCGACGCACAGCGAGATGTTGCGCCGCTCGAGCAGGCGATATACATCGTCCACCAGCCACGAGGTGTGGCGGAATTCAAAGGCGTAGTGTAAGTCTTCCGGCAGATTTCCAAGGAACGACTCGAGCAGCGCGGTATCACAGCGCATTTGCGGCGGAAGCTGGAACAGAATGGGGCCGAGGCGCCGCGCAGAGCGCAGCGGATCGATGGAGCGCAGGAAGATGCCGGCAGCCTCCGCCGCATCCTTAAGCCGCAGAATGTGGGTGATCCGCATGTGCGCCTTCAAAGCGAACAGGAAGCCCGGCGGCGTGGCGGCGACCCATTTTTCGAGTGTCGCCGCTGCCGGCATGCGCCGGAATGTGTAATTGATCTCGACCGCGTTCAGGCGCTGTGCATAGTGTTCCAGGAACTTCGCGGCAGGCAGCTTGGCGGGATAGAAGAGCGGCTTCCATTGCGGATAAGCAAAACCAGACGTTCCGGCAAAGAGTCGGGCCATTGGCTTATTATGGAACTCCGGAGGACCAATCGTGCATCTGCTCATCAGCTGGCTGCTCAGCGCGCTGGCGTTATGGATTGTCGCGCAAATAATCCCTGGAATTGTGGTGCGGAATTATGCCACCGCATTGATCGCCACGGTGGTGATCGCCATTGTCAATACCATCGTCGGCTGGCCGTTGCGGATCCTTACGATTCCATTGACCTTGATCACGCTGGGCCTGTTCTGGCTGATATTGAATGCGTTTCTGTTGAAGCTGTCGTCGATCTTCGTGCCCGGATTTTCAGTGCAGGGATTCCTGCCGGCGTTCCTCGGATCCATCGTGCTGACCATTGTCGGCTATCTGCTCCGCCGTATGGTCTTTTACCCTCACGCCGGGATATTTTACTGACATGATGCAGCCCGCGAGTCCGGAAGATCTGGCCGAGGCGATGGGCGGGGCGGCCGCCCGGAATCGGACCATTCAGTTGGGCGGGCACTTTTCCAAAAGGCTCATGGGCGGGCCGGTGGCTGAGGCGGAGGTGACCATCTCGACGGCCGCCATGAACCGCGTCCGGCAATATGAGCCGCGGGACCTGACCATCAGCGTGGAAGCCGGCGCGTCGTATTGCGAAGTGAGCCGCCTGCTGGCTGAAAACCGTCAGATGATTCCGCTCGATCCCCCTTTTTCAGACACCGCCACCATTGGCGGCATGCTGGCTGCCAATTCGAGCGGACCGCGCCGCAGGCTCTACGGCACGGCGCGCGACCTGGTGATCGGCATGCAGTTCGCTACGCTCGAAGGCAAGCTGGTCCAGTCCGGGGGCATGGTGGTGAAGAACGTCGCCGGCCTGGATATGGGCAAATTAATGATCGGCTCTCTCGGCACGCTGGCGGCGATTGCAGTGGTTAACTTCAAATTGATTCCGCAGCCCGCCTGTGCGCGCACGTTTCTGCTTCCGTGCGGTGGCCTGGAAGAAGCCCTGGCGGCGCGCGACGCCATCCTGAAGAGTGCGCTCAACCCCGCGGCCATCGATCTGCTGAATGCCGAGTCTGTTCAAGCGGACGAGCCGGGCTATAGCCTGGCGGTGCTGGCGGGGGGCAATGCGGCCGCCATTGCGCGGATTGAGCGGGAGCTCGCCGCCATGGGCGCGCGGACGATGCAGCCCGGCGCGGATGCCGCGTTCTGGCGCGCAATCCAGGATTTCACGCCCGCATACCTGTACTCCCACGAAGACGGCGCGGTGGTGCGCGTTCCGTGTACGCTGAAAGAAGTGAAGGCAGTGATGCAGTCGATCTCCGGACCGGCCATCGCGCGCGCGGGCTCGGGCATCTGCTACGCTTATTTCGAGCATGCCGCGGAGGCGGCCGCATTCGCGGCGGCCATGGCGCGAGAGCACCCGGGAACGGTCGTGGAATTCGCGCCGGAGGCGTGCAAGGAAAAGCTGGATCTGTGGCCCGCGCCCGGAGCCGATCTGGAAATCATGAAGCGGATCAAGCAAATGTTCGATCCGCGCAACTTACTCAATCGTGGCAGACTTTACCGTCATATCTGAGCAGGATAAGCCGCGCCAGGCGGACCTGGATCGCTGCGTACATTGCGGACTGTGCCTGAACGCCTGCCCGACTTATCGCGTGCTCGGCGTGGAAATGGACTCGCCGCGCGGCCGCATCTTCCAGATGGGACAGGTGGCCGCGGGGGCGCCCATCAGCCCGTCGTACATCGAGCATATCGATCTGTGCCTGGCCTGCCGGGGGTGCGAGAGCGCCTGCCCCTCCGGAGTGCAGTACGGCAGGCTGGTGGAGGCGGCACGCGCAGAAATCGAGAACAGCATCGAGCGCTCGTTCGCCGCACGCATGACGCGGCGTTTCGTGTTCGGGCATCTGCTCGAATCGCCCGCCACCATGACGGTTCTCGGTACGCTGCTGTATTTCTATCAGGGCAGCGGCCTGCAAAAGCTGGTCCGCGGGCTGGGATTCCTGAAATTGCTGGGCGGCCTGGGCGACGTGGAGCAACTCGCGCCGCCGGCCGAGCCGCCTTTCTTCTTTAGCCGGATCGGCAAGACTTTTCCGGCCGAGGGCGAACGGCGTTACCGCGTGGCGCTGCTGGCCGGATGCATCGCCAACGTATCGTTTGCGAGGCTGAATGAGGCTACCGTGCGTGTGTTACAGAAGAACGGCTGCGAGGTGGCCATCCCCGAGGGCCAGACTTGCTGCGGGGCGCTGCACTTGCACGCCGGTGTTCGCGCGCAGGCGCGCAAGCTGGCACGCCGTAATATAGACGCGCTGGAGGGCGGCGGCTTCGACGCGATCATCACCAATGCGGCGGGGTGCGGCTCGACGCTGAAGGAATACGGAGAGCTGCTCGAGGGCGATGCGGACTACGCGGCGCGCGCGCGCGAATTTTCGGGGCGCATGCAGGATGTCACCGAGTTCCTGGCTTCCATTGAATTGAACCGCAATATGGGCTCGCTTCCTCTGACCGTCACCTATCAGGACTCCTGCCACCTGGCGCACGGACAGCGCATTCGCTCGGCGCCGCGCAAGCTGCTCGAAGCCGTGCCCGGCCTGATTTTTCGTGAGATGCCGCTGGCCGATATATGCTGCGGCAGTGCGGGCATCTATAACGTGCTGCAAAACGAAATGGCCATGCAGATTCTGGAACGGAAGATGGCCGGCGTGAACAGCACCGCCGCGGAGGTGATCGCCACAGCGAACCCCGGATGCATTCTGCAACTGCGCGCGGGAACGCGCCTGCACGGCAGTGGACAGCGCGTGGCGCACGTGGTGGAGCTGTTGGACGAAGCTTACGAGCGCGGCTCCGCTTAGTCTCCGGCGTGCACCGTTCCTTGCGGCCAGTACGGCGGCCGGCCGTAGTGCGAGAAAAGCTGTTGTTCGTATTCGCGCGTGATGGGCGCGGACTCGACGTACTCCGGCGCGCCTTTGATGGTTTCCCGGGAAAGGTCCACGGAAACGCTCGAATCCGCCCAACTCACGCGTGCGATCCACGCCGGCGCAACCAGCACTTTTTTGCCGGGCCACCAATTCCGCGTAGCTACCTCGATGTAGCGGATCGCCCAGCTTTCGTCGTCCATAACGAATCCCGCCAGGTGGCCGATTTCACCGTCCTTTGCCTCGATGTCATAGCCCGTCACCTCTTCGGCGCTGCGCAGATGGGAGTCCGACGTATCACCGGCGAGCGCGGGCGCCTCCGTCGAAGCAGGCGGTGGACCAGGCAAGCCGGCCGGAAAGAACGATGAGCCCCACATATAAGGCCCACCCCAATAGACGGGGTACCCGTAATACGCAAAATATTCGGACTCATGCTGTCGCGAGACCGGCTGGTGGGTGTTGATGTCGGGACTATTCTTAAGCTGCTCCTGGGTGAGGGCCACCTCCAGCCGCTTCGATTCCCAGTGTGCCTGGCGCACCAGGATTGGCGAGATCAGAACCACACGGCCTTCCAGCCAACCGCCCGTGTCCACAGTGAGATAGCGGATGGCCCAGGTCTCGTCGTCAAAATAAAAGTCTCGGACGCTGCCAATTTCACCGTCTGTGGCTTGGATCGCAAAACCTTTCCAATCGGCTGCATTTCTCAGCATGACTTAGTATAGGCACGCGCTCTGCCAATGTGTCTTTCCGGTCACGCAGGGCTTGGCGCAATAGAGAGGTGCCGGCCGACCGACATACACGTACACAACGATTGATTAATCCCGGTGCTGATTACACGGCCGCAAATGGAGCAAACTGCCTCCTGGCCCTACCGCCAATATCCGCGCCTTTCTGTTGAGCGGAGGCGCGTTTACGAGGATTGGCAACAGTCCTTCCCCATCTACGCTTGGGGACCAGACAGTGATCGATGGGTCTGTCGACGTCGCGCGGCAGCCCGGAACTTGATCGAACATTCGGGTGGTTGAAACCCAGAGCGCGGACATCGCAATAGCGTGCTCGATGCCGCGCTCAGGGTCGATATACTACCTACTGGCGATCGGAGAGCGCAGTGGTCGGCGCACCTCTTCCGGCCGCGCGGTGTAATCCTCAAACCGAGGTCTTACAGGTGACGATCCGCCAGCTGTGCCATCAAATAAGGCGCATACGGATGTGGCGCGAAGACGCCACCCCGTCAGGAGACTTTCGCAAAACATTCAATGCCGCCTGAGATAGTGCTCGACACCAATGTCCTCGTCGCTGCCTTTCGCTCTACACGAGGTGCTTCATACCAACTGGTCCGCTCCATAGGGCTTGCCGATTGGCGGCTGAATGTTTCGGTTGCGCTGGCGCTGGAGTATGAGGATGTTCTGAAACGCGAAGATGTGCTTCCCGGCATCACCCGGGCAGAAATCGACGACTTCCTCGACTATGTTTTCAGCACCTCCAACCTCGTCCGGTTTGTGCTTCGTCGCCGGCCAAGTTTGCAGGACCCGGACGACGAGCGTATCCTGGAAGTGGCGATTCAATGTCGAGCCATGATCGTCACCCACAATCAGAAGGATTTTGTGGGGGTGAAACAGTTTGGTGTTGAGGTCAGAACCCCAGCCGAATTTCTAAGGATGTCGAGAAAAGGCCAATGAGCGTTAGCGTCAGTGTACCCGAGGAGCTATACCAGAAGGCGGTGGAGATCGCCAACGCGCAACGGGTTTCCGTCGATGAAGTCTTCGCATCGGCGTTTGCTGAACAATTGTCTTCTTGGCAGCGACTACGGCAGGGGGCCGCTCGCGGCACCCGCGAAAAATTCCTTGCCGTGCTGGATAAAGTGCCTGACGTCGAAGCCGACGAACACGATCAGCCCTGACGGCCTGATTCTCGCACTTTCTCGTTTTACATCCGAAGACACCGCCGCCTGCACTGCGTTGCGGATCGGACACGCAGATCTGCGACGTAATTCTAAGCGTCCCGAGGACCGGCACCTACCGCGCTAAGATGAAGGCGGAACCTGCATGAAGAGACGTATTCTGGTGGTCGAGGACGAAGAGAAGCTGCGGCGCGTTCTCGAACTGCAACTCACTTCGGCGGGCTTCGAGGTCGAGAAGGCAGGTACGGCTGAGGCGGCCCTGCAGTTGGCCGAGCGCGCCGACCTGGTGTTGACCGACCTGCGCTTGCCCGGCATGGACGGTCTGCATCTGTTGGCGGCCATTCGCCGGCAGAACTCACAGACTCCGGTCATCGTCATGACCGCTTTTGGCACCATCGAGACGGCTGTGGAGGCCATGAAGATGGGAGCCACCGACTTTCTGCTGAAGCCGTTTTCGCTCGACCATATGATGAGCGTCGTCGGGAAGGCGCTCGAAATGCGGGCGCTGCGCGATGAGAACCTGCAGCTCCGGGAGGAGTTGGGGCGGCGCTACACGTTCGACAACATCGTGGGCCGGAGCGCGCCCATGCAGGAAATCTTCGCCGCCATCATGCGGGTAGCGCCCACGCGCGCCACGGTGCTGCTGGCGGGGGAAAGCGGCGTCGGCAAAGACCTGATCGCCCGCGCCATACACTTCCACTCGCCGCGCCGCGACCGGCCGCTGGTGAAGATCAACTGCACCGCGATTCCCGAGAATCTCATGGAGAGCGAACTGTTCGGCTTCGAGAAAGGCGCGTTCACAGGGGCGCAGACTTCCAAGCCCGGCAAGTTCGAGCAAGCCGATACAGGCACGGTCTTTCTGGACGAGATCGGCGACGTGCCCGCCTCCATTCAGGTGAAGCTGCTGCGCGTGCTGCAGGAGCGCGAGTTCGAGCGCCTGGGAAGCAACGTCACGCGGCACATCGACGTGCGGGTGGTGGCGGCCACCAACCAGGATTTGCGCGCGGCGCTCGAGCAGGGAACCTTTCGCGAAGATCTGTATTATCGCCTCAACGTGGTGCCCCTCAATATTCCGCCGCTGCGCGAGCGCAAACAGGATATCCCGTTTCTAGCGCAGCATTTTGTCACCAAACTGGGACCGGATACAGGGAACCGGGTCGAGTCCATCACCGACGCGGCCATCGCCAAGCTGATGGCCTATCACTGGCCCGGCAACGTGCGCGAGCTGGAAAATATTATTGAGCGCAGCCTGGTGATGTGCTCAGGCTCTGTGCTGGATGCCGCCGACATCAAGCTCGAAATGGCGCCGCGCAGCCGCGTGCAGGCCGATCATTTCCTGCCGGATGGGATGACCCTCGATCAATACGAACAAGAGATCATCCGTGAGGCGCTGCGCCGCGCCGACGGCAACAAGAGTCAGGCGGCTCGCCTGCTGGGCCTTACGCGCAACGCCCTGCGCTACCGGCTCACCCAAATGGGCCTCGAATCCTAAACCCAGCCGGAGCGCGGCCCGTAGTATACTGTCGGCTTCGTGAGGAGGGGCCGTGCTGCCCGATTACATTTCGAAAGCCGTACCGAATCCCCAGGCGAACCGCGGGCCGTGGTATACCAATACCGCTCCCAGCTATGCCGGCATATTTCTATGGATCGCCTTCTATATTTCGATTGCCAACGGCACCATTGTGCATGCCGGCCTGGGGCTGTGTATGGCTGCCATTGTGGTGGCCGGGTTGTTGAGCTACGGCCTTTACTACTACGCGCCGGCCATGCTCGGCATGAAGACCGGGTTTCCGCTCTATGTGGTCGGCAGTTCCACATTCGGCACAGCGGGTGGTTACGTGATGCCCGGCTTGCTGATGGGCTTACTGCAGATCGGCTGGTTCGCGGTGGGTACATTTTTTTCCACGCGCTTCATACTGAATGGTTTCGGCTCGAAAGCGGGACCGGGCAGCCTGCCGTTCATCGTGATCGGCATCGTATGGGGTTATGTGATGGCGTACATCGGGGTGATGGGCATCCAATACGTCGCCAGGCTTTCGCGCTACCTGATTATCATTCCGATCGCCATGATCCTGCTGGTATTCTTCAAGACCAGCCCGGGGATGGCGCAGTATACGCCGGCGGATCCGAAGCCGTTCGTTGCCTTCACGCTGCTGATCCAGGTGATCATCGGCTTCTTCGCCACGGCGGGCGCGGCCGGCGCGGATTTCGGCATGAACAGCCGGAACGAAAAGGACGTGCGCATGGGCGGCCTGGTGGGCATCGCGCTGGCGATCGTGTTTGCGGCGGGGTTGCCGCTGCTGTCGGTCGCCGGTGCGAGCAAGCTTTACGCGCTGCCCGGGCTGGGCTATGACGACGTGATCGGATCGATCGGCGGCATCATCGCAACCGCCATGTTTTTCCTGTTTACGATTGCCTCGATTCCGCCCGCCTGCTTCTGCGCCTTCATCGCGGGGAACAGCTTTTCGACCATGATTCCCGGAGTGCCGCGCATCTCATCCACCATGGTGGGAGTTACGGTGGCGATCGTGCTGGCGGTCACCGGCGTGGCCGCCGATCTGGTCAGCTTCTTCACCATCGTAGGCGCGTCGTTCGGCCCCATTTGCGGCGCGATGGCGGCGGATTATCTGCTGGCCGGCAAGCGTTGGGCCGGTCCGAGGCAAGGCATCAACTGGGCCGGATACGGAGCTTGGGCTCTCGGCTTTCTGGTGGGGATACTACCCTTTCTGCCAGTATCCGATTCGGTGAAGACTTATGTGCAGCCCGCCGTGGTGTACAGCTTTGTCACCGGATTCGTAGTGTACGCCGTGCTGGCCAAGGCCGGCCTGCAACCCAGGACCGTGCCGGTGCCGATGGCTGTGCGCTCCGCTGTTCCTTAACGAAAACATGCAAGAGACCCTTGAGTGGACGACGGCGGGAGTCGTCATGATCGATCAGACGCGCCTGCCGCTCGTGGAGGAGTACGTCACCTGCCGCACTTACGAGGACGTTGCCGCGGCCATACGCAAAATGGTGATCCGGGGCGCGCCGGCCATCGGAGTCGCGGCCGCCATGGGCGTGGCGCTGGGTGTTCTGCATTCGGATGAAGGCGATCTGGATGCGCAGGTCGAGCAGATTTGCGATACGCTCGCGCGCACACGGCCAACGGCGGTCAACCTCTTCTGGGCGATCGAGCGGATGCGGAAACTATATGCCTCGCTACGCGGCCGGCCGATCGGCGAGATCCGTGAGCGCCTGGTAGCGGAAGCCTGCCAGATCCGCCTGGACGATATCGCCATCAATCGGGCCATAGGACTTCACGGTGCGGGCCTGGTGCCGGACGGCAAAACGGTGCTGACGCACTGCAATGCCGGCGCGTTGGCGACAGCGGGATACGGTACGGCGCTGGGCGTGATCCGCGCGGCTGTCGAAGCCGGCAAGAAGGTGGATGTCTTCGCCGACGAGACGCGCCCTTTTCTGCAAGGCGCCCGCTTGACGGTCTGGGAGCTGCAACAGGATCATATTCCGGCCACGCTGATTACCGACAATATGGCCGGGCACTTCTTGAAGTCCGGGCGCATCGGCTGCGTGGTGGTGGGCGCCGACCGGATCGCCGCCAACGGCGATGTGGCGAACAAGATCGGCACATACTCTGTAGCGGTGCTGGCGAAGGAAAACGGCGTGCCGTTTTTTGTGGCCGCGCCGATTTCGACGCTGGACCTCACCTTGCCGTGCGGAGACCGCATTCCCATCGAGCAGCGGCCGGCGGCGGAGGTGACCCACGTCTTCGGCGCCGCGGTAGCCCCGGCCGGCACGGCAGTGGAGAATCCGGCATTCGACGTGACCCCCAACCGCTACGTGACCGCCATCATTACGGAGCGTGGAGTGGCGCGCGCGCCCTATACCGAATCGCTGCGCAAGCTGGCGTCGTCCGAAGAATAACCTCGTGCTAATTTTGAATGGATGCGATTTCTTTTCGGTTTATTGATTCCAGCGGCGTTACTGCTGGCTTCGGGAGAGTTATCAGGCCGGCGCGCCCCCGGCTTTTCGCTTCCGGACCTGCATCTGCAACAGCACGATCCGCAGGACTACCGCGGCAAGATCCTGTTAGTCGATGTCATCCAGACCACCTGCCCGCATTGCGCGGCTTTCTCGGAGATCCTGGAGAAAGTGCAGAGCAAATACGGAGACAAGGTCGCGGTGCTATCGATCGTGAATCCGCCGGATACGCAAACTACAGTCGCGCACTTCGTGGCGGAGCATAAGATCTCGGTGCCGGTGCTGTTCGATTGCGGGCAGGTTACCGTATCCTATCTGAAGGTAACTCCGGCGAAACCGAGCATCAACGTTCCGCACGTGTTCGTCATCGACGGACACGGCATGATCCGCAACGATTTCGGCTACGGCTTCGACACCAAGAACATCTTCGAAGGTGACGGCCTGAGCGTGGAGATCGATCGCCTGCTGGCCGAGCCCGCGGCCGCGAAGTCTAAAAAGTAACGTTGCCCGTGCGAAGACAATTGAGAGAACGGCGGGCTCCGGGCCACTCCCTTTACAAATGGTTCGTATGCCGTGTCGCCGATGGGTGCTACTTACCCTGATCGCCAATGGTTTGTGGATACCCCTCTTGCCCGCCGCGGTGCTCGGCGCGCGTGCGGAGTTGACCGGCGGCACCGTCTTGGACTTGCCCGCTAAGTGCAACGTCCGTATCGTTTTGACCGGCGAACAAGAGATCTTGTTCGTCACCCGGCGGCTGACCCTGCATGTTCCGTTCGACCAGGTCAACACAGTTGAGTACGGCCAGCATGTCAGCCGGCGCTACGCCGAGGCGATCCTGCTCTCGCCGCT
>Ga0302326_10001708_pt1 | contig 55141 bp, 54 predicted proteins | sample Palsa_T0_3_FD_202264 | JGI IMG/M metagenome (GOLD analysis project Ga0302326, IMG submission 202264) | Peat permafrost microbial communities from Stordalen Mire near Abisko, Sweden - Palsa_T0_3 | ecosystem: Environmental > Terrestrial > Soil > Palsa > Peat permafrost | place: Sweden: Abisko...
AGCCTGGGGACGTGTTGATCCTGTGGGGCACGGGCTTCGGCCCCACCACTCCCGCGGCGCCGCCCGGCGAGTTGGTGCCCTCAAATGGGACCACTTATTCGACGACAGACACTGTGACCGTGACCATCGGGACGATCGCCGCCACGGTGTATGGCGCGGCCCTGGCGCCCGGTTTTGCAGGCCTATACCAGGTGGCCATCCAGGTGCCGGAATCGGCCCCCAGCGGGGACCAACCCATCGTCGCCAAGGTCGGCGACGTTTCGTCGCCATCGACCGCGCTGATTACGATACAGTGACGCAGGACGACGAGAGCCGGCTGCGGGCGGCGCATGGCGCCACCCTACTGGAATTTGACCAGGCGCGCATTCGCGGAAAAGAATGTCGCGAAAGCCGCATCCAACCCTTGGGCCTGAATCCGGACGGGCGGCTCCAGCGGGATCTCCGCCAATAGCAGGAAACTCGGCTCCGGGTCGTCACCCCCCGTTGGCGGCAGGTTGCCTAGCGAAATGGGCGGGATCGTGAAGCGCCCGTCCTTGGCATGGGCCAGGCACACGCACACGGCGGAGTCGCCGGAAAAGTGATCGGAACTGACGGCCGCGACGATCACGGCGTCTTTGCGGCTGGCTTCCTTCCACTCGACGGTCACGCCGGCGGAGCGCCGCACTTCCGCCAGCCGCTCGCGGTTTCGCCACTCGATCACGGGGTGCGCTTGCACTTGCGCGGTGAAGGGTCCGATATCCTGCCCTCCCGCCGATGTCAGGATGTATGCGCCCGGCTGCAGGTACAGGGGCGTTCGGCGTACTTGCGTGAAGGGCACTGCGCCACCCAGCAGCGCGTCGTAGACATCCCTCTTACCGGTCGCGCGGCGCAGCACTTTGGTCCCGGCTGCTCCAGCGACCGAAATCGACGGGCCTGCGTCCAGGGCCAGGTTTCCAGGAGTGGGTTCCAGGATGCCGGACCAGGCGCTGGGATGGCGCGCCTCGCCATAGACCTGGCGCAAATCGATGCGCTGGGTTCCGAGTGTGCACGAGCCGAAGGGCGGCAACGGCGGGAACGGCCGCTGGCCGGACTGCTGCTTTCCAAAGCTGGCCACGGCGTAATCGAATTGATAGCCCGCATCGGATCCGCCGGACGTCTGCGCGCCGAGCGAAATGCGAACCAGCGCTACGAAGCCCGCGCGCGCGGCGTGCAGCACGCTGTCGTGAAACCAATCGATCTGGTCGTGGCAGGGCTGCCCCGCGGGATGGATCGCGATTCCAACTACATTGCTGGGCCGTCCGGCGGCGCGCGCCTGGATAGGAACGTAGCAGCCGTGCGGCGCGTTGGCGGGGATTTGGAACTCGATACGGTCCACGCCTTTGCAGCAGGCCGCTTCGCCCGTGCTGCGCGGGTTACCGGCCGGCTTGCCGCCCACGAAGATCTCGGGCCGGGCTGGACCCAATCCAGCGCCAAACAGTGCCACCGTTTCGCCCGGCGATGTCGAGATGGGTTGGCGGGCGTCGGGCAGGCCGGCAGGGGCGTTCCCGGTGGTGAAGAATCCGAAGCTGGACTCCACCAGTATCAGGGGGTACGGCTCGCTGGCGCGGCCATCATAAACTACGGTGAGCCGCGTCGGCCCGAGCAGCGCCGTGGGAGGGATGAGTCCCTCGATCCGCCCCGCACTAACAAGTAGCAGCGGGGCGGAAATATCCGTTTGGCCCTGCGCCAAATGGACGGACACGCCGCCGAGCGCGACGGGCGGGTCCGCTTCGCTCCCCTGAACCCCGCGCGGGGGCCCTAGCCGCACGCCCGACAGACTGAATCGCCCGCCCTGCGCAATGCCGCCGCCGGCCAGCGAAGACGGCATGCGGCTTGCGCCGTTCACCAAGCTGCCGGGATCGATCGCGGGCGGCGGCGGATCGGCGGCCAAGGCCAGACTGGTAAGCAGCGCTACGAGCGCAGGGAACCTTCCCGCCCACGCTTGGCCGCTCCACAATCTGTGTGGCGTCACCGGGAAATCACGCGCGTCTTTTGGAATAGCTCGTAGGCGCTGCCGAAGTAGACTTGACCGTCGAAGTGGAATGCCGCCAGTTTGGGATCCGTGCGCGGAAGACCTGGATCCTCGGGCCCCAAACGCACATCGGTCAACCGGGCGCCTACGGGAATCTGCCGCGGATCGCCGGTGAGATCGAGGGCGGGAAAGGTCTCAGAGGTTTCCCGGATCTCTCCGGGCGGGGCGCTCCACTTTTCGTCGAAGAAGGTCCAGATGGTGTCGGCGCACCGGCTGGGACAGGTGGGGAGGGACTCACCCGCGTTTAACGGGACGATCACGCCGCACGTCGTGCAGCGATACAGACCAGCCTGCGATACCTGCTCTTTAATCCTAAACAAAGCCCCTGGCCCCCTCCCCAGTTGACGCAAGGAAAGATTAGACTATCACAGCTTTCAGCTATCAGCTATGAGCTATCTATGTTTCGGCTTTCTCCGGCTTCTCCGGCTTCTCCGGCTTCTCCGGCTTCTCCGGTTTTTCGGGTTTCTCCGGGTCCTCGGTTTCGGAACCGGCCTTGCGCACCGTGACCGTGCCCCGCTCGGTGACCACGTGGATGGTGGCGCCTTGCCCCACCGCGCCTTTCAGCGAAGAGGAGTGTCCGTCGCTTTCCTTCTGGATGGGCGAACCGAAATCGTTCACGGCCTCGCCATGGTCCGTGGTGGCCACCAATTGGAAGGCGGCTTTATCCGGCAGCACCAGGTTGATCTGTCCACTGTGCGACCGCGCGTCGATTTTGGCCAGCGGCATGTGCTTGGGCTGCAGTTCGATATCGCCGCGCTCGGTGTCCAGATCGAGCGAGTTGGTGAAATCTTCGATCTTCACGTCCTTGGATTTAGTGGACAAGTGTACGGGGCCCACCAGGTCATTGCCGGTGAGTTCGCCGAGGTCCATGCTGATCTGCCCGGGCAGCGCCGCGACGCGAAGATCCGTGTTGGGTGACTCGAAGTGCAGCGGCTTGGCCAGGTTCTTGAATTCCAGGTTGCCGGAATAGGAACCGTTGATGGTTACTTCACCGGCGATATTCTCCAACTCGATATCCGAGCCTTTGCCTTGCAAATCTAGCTTGCCCTTCAGATCCGCCGCGCGCACCAGGTCGCTGCGCTGCAGCTCGACCCGCGCATCGCCGCCGATCTTGTTCAAGCGGACGTCGGAACGATCTGCCTGCACCTCCACGCTGCCGTTCACTTCGCTGACATCGTAGTCGCCGGCGTTGCCATGCACTTCCACGTTGACGCGATTCGGAACGGTGATCTCCAGATCTTCGGAGATCCTGCCGCTGGTGGGGTTGTGGTCTTGGTTGGTGCGTACGGTGATGGTGTCGCCTTGGGTCACGATCTCGAGCGGCGTGCCGTCGTTGCCGCGGTCCGCCTCGGATCGATTGACGGCCTGGATAGTCTTCCGGCCGGTGACCTTGACGTCGGTAGTGTCGGCGCCGATCACTTTCACGTTGCCGCGGGTATTCTCGAATACTACCTTGGTGACGCCAACGGCGGGCTTTTGGTCGCCCACATTATAATCGTAGTGCTCGCCGAAAGCCTCCCAGGCGGGGCGGAAATGCACGCCGTGGCTATGCGCCTCGAACGCGCCCCAACCGATGAAGCAGATGAACACGATCAGCACCACTTCTCCACCGGTCATGGTGGACGCGTTCGCCAGGCTGCCGCGGAAATAATCGACGAACACTTCGACGAGGCGCAACGATCCCCACACAATCAGAAGAAACGGCCAGTACTGCGACAGCAGATCGAAGAGCTGGATATCCGGCCGGAGGTTGTAGATCAGAAATCCGGCGCCGAGCAGGATCAGCAGGATCGGGCCGGTGACCGAGCGTTTTCTCATCGCGCGCCTCCCGTTCCGGGACTGGCTCCGGACGGAGGCGCGCCCGGAGGCGCGATGCGCGTGGTGCGTCCCAGCAGGCTCAACAGTCCGAATACGATGAGCAGCACCGGCCAGGTTTGATTGAAGCCGTAAATCGTAAAATTATTCAGGGCGAACAGCGCGCCCAGTGTGATCAGGGTCACCGGCCAGCGAAGGGCACGGAGCAAATTGGCATCATTGGCGTTCATGGCGCACCTCTTGCCGTACGGAGTTTCCGCCTTCCACGCGCACATAGAGCATGTAAGCGCCCGCCAGGATCAGCAGAACGGGCCAGTAACGCAGCAGGTAGCGGAGCTGGATGACATCCATGGTGCTGAGCAACAGCAGCACGCCCAGCCCGATGAGGGTGATGGCTCCGACCGGAAACCCGGTGTGGCGTCCATGCACATCGAGAATGCTGGAGAACTCGTCGACCGGCTCGCCTGCGCGGCGCTTACGGGCCGTGTGATAAGCCTCCAGCGCCATGTACATGACCCACACGCCGATCAGGATGCCAAAAAGCGGCTCCAGGTCGCCGGCGGTGCCGGAACTGGTGATGGAGACCAGCAGCCCGAAGACGATGGCATGCACCAAGCCTTTGGCGTACTGGCCGTTATAAATGGCGCCCACGCCGGGAATGAATCCCAGCAGGCAGGCGAGACCCGGAGACACGTCGTTCGTGGCAATGGATCCCGTGGGAATACCGCTCCCTGACGGTCGCGGCTCGGCAAATCGCGGCTCGATAACGGGCGGGCGCGGCTCAGTGCCGGCCGATGTGCCCGGCGCTGCGGCCGGCGCATGCTCGTCGCAGAAAATCGTGCCTTGCGCGGTGCGCTTGCAGTCGTTGCAGAGCGCCTTGCCGCAGGCGCGGCAATAAGCGACGGCGGGCGTATCGGAATGATTGAAACAGTTCATAATATATCCCCTAACATGTCCGCTCCCTTACGGTCGCGGCTCGGTAACTCAGCGGCTCGGTAACTTAGTGGTCCGTTCCCTTCACCGGCAGCCGGTGCGTATCCGTGCCACGGCCGGATTTCTCAATATCCGGCGCCGGCTTTGGTTCTTCTTCCTGTTGCTGCTGCCATTCGTGCAACTTGGATTGAATCTGGTAAACGACCTTTAAACTCTCGTAAAACTTTACAGTGCGCTGCCAGCCGCGGTAGACGTTGTTCTCCATGCCGGCCCAAACCTGGGCCGGCGAGAGATCCGCCGGGCGCAATTGGCGCGCGGGCGCCACCCACCGCGCCAGCATGGCGAACGACAGGATGGTCATGGCCATTCCCATGGCGAAGCGCGGCTGCAACACCGGGTGCAGCATCTTGCGAAACCAGTTCTTGACGCCCGTGGCGGCCGTCTTGGCATTGGCCCACGGGGCGTTGAACAGCAGCCGCGTCATCAACTCCGGCGGCGGCTGCACCTCGGCGGCGCGTTCCATGAATCCGACGGCGGCGGCGGCATCGTGCGCCAGCTCGGCGCAATTCCGGCAATCGGCCAGATGCGCGACGACCGTAGTCCTGGCATCCGGCCCCAGAGTGCCGTCCACGTAGTCGCAGATAAGAATTTCGAGTTCCGCGCACGTCATACCAGTACCTTCTGCCTTCGCAAAACACGGGCCAATTCGGCCCGGCCCCGGTTCAGCCGGGACTTCACGGTGCCTTCCGGGATACGCAGAATCTCCGCGATCTCCCTGTATTCCAAATCCTGCAAATCGCGCAAGATCACCGCCTCGCGCAACTCGGGCGACAGCTTCTGCAAGCCCGCCTGCAAAATCTCGCTGGCCTCGCGGCCGGCCACCATGGCATCGGTCCCAGGCGCGGGCCGGGACGCCACCGACGCCGATTCCTCCACCCGCGGTAGCTGCTCTTCAATCGAATCCGTCAGGCGCTCCTGCCGCGTGCGCCGGTAATTGTCGATCAGCAAATTGCGCGTCAACCGCGCCAGCCAGGTGGTGAAGGCGCCTTCGGTCGCCCGAAACGTCTTCAGCGTCCGGTAGACCCGCAGGAACACCTCCTGGGTGAGATCCTGCGCCTCGCCGTCCTTCCCGGTAAAACGATAGCAAAGCCCGTAAACCCGGCGGGTGTGGGTCCTGACCATAGCTTCCCAAGCGGCTTCGTCGCCGCTCAAACACCGCTCCACCAGGCTGTGATCGAGGTCCAAACTCTGTTTTACCCAAAATTGGCCGCCGTTGTCCGTTCTTTCTTGAAACGGAGCGCCCGAAACCATCGCCAGGGCCGCGGCAGCCATAATTTCCTCGTATCCTCCCAAGAAGGTCTACCGGCCTATCGTGTTCATCCGGCTCACAGTTAAAGAAACGAGGCTTTCCCATAATAGGTTCATTTTTTCCCGGACGCCAGGGGGGTGGCTGGGGAGACGGCAGTCCCAGCCGGACTTGTGCAGATTGTGCAACTTTGTGCATTTGGCGCGCGTTTGCGGCAACATGTGAATCTGAACAGACGAAACCAATTGTGCCTTTAGAATCATCGATGTGAAATTTAGGCCACTTGGCAACCGGGCAGGCGGCGAGTTGTGGATCGGGACGGGCACGGGATAGCCTCCTTCAACTACAGAGGAGCACGGGAGCGGAGGCGGGGGACAAGCCTAAAACGCCAAGTGTTTGATATAGGGGGAGATGTTTGCCGGCGAAGCGAGTCACTGCCCCTGCGATTCGATCGTTTGGTCTCGTGATTATGGCCTTGACCCGCTTTTCGCTCAGCCGGCGCCGCCAGCCTTTGAGGTAGCCTCCGTCAAGCGCGCCAAGCTGGACCCACGAGTCACACCGTGCCTGTGCGAGCCGGATGGGCGGGTGGCCTACCGGGCTTCCGCCATGATGTTTATCCTGGAACGGGCGTACGGCATCAAATCGACGCCGCAGATCGAGGGACCAGATTGGCTTTGGGAGGAGAGGTACGACATCGACGCCACACTGCCCGAGGGCGCCACCCGGGAGCAAGTGCCCGCCATGCTGCGGGGGCTGCTGGCGGAAAGGTTCAAGCTCGCCGCCCATATCGTCAGCCGAGAGGCTCCGAGTTTCGCCCTTGTGGTGGGCAAGGCCGGGTCCAAACTGACACCCGCCAAAGACGGCGCGAGTTATGGCAATAAAGGCGACCGCACAGGCATGCACTTCCGGCAGAACATGCCTCTTGCGAATCTGGCGCAGTTTCTGGCGAATCAACTGCGAGAACCCGTGGCGGACGAGACCGGACTGAAAGGATCCTTTTGGATTGCCCTGGACTACTTGCCAGAGTACCCGCCGGACAAATCGGGCGGGAACGCCCTGGACATGGCGCCGTCGCTGCGTGTGGCGATTGAGGAACAACTGGGACTGAAGCTGGAGCCGAGGAAGGCCCCTGTGGAGTTCTTGGTGATCGAGCACATCGAAAAGGCGCCGTCGGAAAACTGAACGTCGCTGGGGCGGCGCATGGCGCCACCCTACTCGTGTTAGGCTCATTTTCATTAAACGCAACTGGAAATGGCTGGCGCTGGGAGTGGTGGGCCTGGCGGGGGGAATCTGGCTGGTCCGCCTCTTCCTCAACAGCCGGGGGTTCGACTGGCGGGCCTTCCGCGCCACGCTATTGGCTTTGCGATGGTGGTGGCTGGCGGCGGCCAGCGGCTCGGTGATTGCGGGCTACTACGGCCGGGCATTGCGCTGGCGCGTGCTGATGCGGCCGGTGAAGCCGGAACCCAGCCTTTGGAACCTGTTTTCGGCCACCGTGATCGGTTTCAGCGCCATCACCATTTTAGGACGCCCGGGCGAGTTCGTACGGCCATATCTGATTGCCGCCAAAGAGAAAGTTTCGGCCTCGTCGCAGATGGCAGCGCTGGTTTTGGAGCGCATCTACGATGTGTTGATCGTGCTGGCCATGTTCGGCTTCGCGCTCAGCCGCGTGCGCCGGTCGGATGCGGCGCTGGGGCCCGCGCTATCCTGGGTGTTCGCTACGGGTGGATGGTTCGTGGGGGGCTTGTCGATCGTCGTATTAGGGCTGCTGATGGCTTTCCGCCATTTCTCCGCTTCGATGCGGCGGCGTTTGCTAGGCTTTTTGGCCGCGCATGGCGCGACCCCACGTCTTTTCAAGCGGGCCGACCGCTTGGTCACGGCCTTCGTGCAGGGGGTGGAATCCACCAGGAGCGAGAAGGCTGTGCTGCTGGTGGTCTGGTACACCGTTCTGGAGTGGGCCACCATCGCCCTGACGACTTTTTGCGTGATGCGAGCGTTTGGCGGCGCGCTGCACTTCGGCTGGCTGGATGTGCTGATTTTCCTGGGGTTCCTGGCTTTCGGGGCGGTTGTCCAGATTCCTGGCGTGGGCGGGGGGATGCAAGTGGTTTCGGTGCTGGTGCTGACCGAGCTTTTTCGGGTCCCTTTGGAAATATCTACAAGTGTAGCTATTGTGCTATGGTTTATTTCATTTGTAGTAGTCGTGCCGTTGGGGGCTGCTCTGGCGCTGCACGAAGGCATCCGCTGGCGGACTCTGAAACAGTTGGAAGACCCCGAGGTTAGCGTATGAAGTGCCCTTTTTGCAATCATATAGAAGACAAAGTGGTGGACTCGCGCGAAAGCCGGGAGGGTGACGCCATCCGGCGGCGCCGGCAGTGTTTGGGTTGCGAGCGGCGATTCACCACGTACGAGCGTATTGACGAAGTGCCCTACATGGTCATCAAGAAAGACGGCCGACGGGAGAAGTTCGACCGCCAGAAGGTATTGGCCGGTCTGCTGAAGGCGTGCGAAAAGCGGCCGATAAGCATGGGTAGGCTGGCGGAGCTGGTGGACCAAGTGGAGGCGAAAGTGACGGATTCCGCCGACCGGGAGATATCTACTATAGAAATAGGAGAAATGCTCATGGATACGCTGCGGGATCTGGACAAGATCGCTTACGTTCGATTCGCCTCGGTTTACCGCGACTTTCAAGACGAGCAAGCGTTCTTTAATGAGCTGAAGAATTTAATGAAAAAGAAGACAGGAGACAGGAGTCAGGAGACAGAATAGGCACTGTTCGCCTGTAACCAATGCGCTCCCGAAACATCTTTGAATATAGGACTTAACTTTCCAGCCAATCAGTGTTACCATCAGTTGATGTGCCGGTGGCGTACCTAGCCCCCCGCATTGGCGTGTCGAACCAGCAAGTCCGAAGCGTTTCAGAAGCCCCAGAATCTAATCAAGTAGAGCAAGTTTACCGACTGCGTTGATGGGGGGAGGTGAGTCGAACGGTGGATCAATTCGAAGATCAATTTTTAGCAGATAATCCGGAAGCCTTGGGTCTCAACTTTGAGGAAGATGCCAAGTTTTTCGATCCCGAGGCTGGCCACGAGGCCGATTTCCTGCATCCCGCGCCGGTGGAAGAGTCCATCTACACCGACGATCCGGTACGCGTGTATCTGCGTGAAATGGGAGCGGTTCCGCTGTTGACGCGGGAAGGTGAAGTGGATCTGGCCCGCCGCATGGAGCGCGGCAAATTGCGCATGCAGAAGGCCATCAGCCGCTCGGCCTTGGTACAGCAGGTGGTGGTGGAACTGGCCGAGCAGTTAAAAAAGGGCACCGACGAAATCGACAACGTGGTGGACGTGGGCGATGTGGAGGAAGGTACCCCCGCCGACCTGAAGAAGCGCGCCGATCTGTTGAAGTTGTTCACCGATTTGATCATGGTGTACCGCAAGCTGCAGCAGGTGACCGATAAGGTGGAAACCATACCGGTCAACCTGAAGAAGCAGCGCAAGCGCTGGTGCAACCGGTTGAGCCGGACCATGGTGCAAGTATCCCAGGGGATTCGAGCCATCCCCTTTCGCTCCATGAAGTGGAAGGAGTTTTCCAAGGAGATCGAGCGCGCCGTCGAGGAATTGGGGCAACTGGACCGGGAGGCTAAGAAGATCGAAGCGAAGGCTGCCGGCCAGCCGCAAGTCCAGATGCGGTTGAAGGATCTGAAGAAGGAGATCCGCAAGCGCGAGACCATGGCGGGCGCTTCGCTGCCGGACCTGAAGCACACGCTGACCGTCATCCGGCACGGCGAAGCCGAAGCCGAGCGCGCCAAGAAAGACTTGGTGGAGGCCAACCTCCGCCTGGTGGTTTCGGTGGCCAAGAAGTACGTGAACCGCGGACTTCATCTGCTGGACCTGATTCAAGAAGGCAATATCGGCCTGATGCGCGCCGCCGACAAGTTCGAATACCGCCGCGGCTACAAGTTTTCCACGTATGCCACATGGTGGATCCGGCAAGCCATCACGCGCGCCATCGCCGACCAGTCCCGGACGATCCGCATTCCGGTGCACATGAACGAGAGCATGAACAAGTTTCTGCGGGCGTCGCGTGAACTGGAAAAGGAGCTGGGGCGAACTCCTACAAATGACGAAATTGGGCGCCGGATGGATATTCCGGTGGAGAAGGTGCAGAAACTAAAGACCATCTCGCGCGACCCCGTATCGCTCGAAACGCCGGTCGGGCGGGACGGCGAATCGGCTCTGGGCGATCTGATCGAGGACCGCTGGGTGGGTTCGCCGGTGGACGCCGTGATCGAAACGAATGTTCGCGACGAAACCGCCGGCATCCTGAAGACCCTTTCCCCGAAGGAGGAGAAGGTGATCCGGCTGCGGTTCGGGATCGGCTGCGAGCGGGAACATACGCTCGAAGAGATCGGCCAGGAATTCGACGTGACGCGCGAACGCATTCGGCAGATCGAAGCGAAGGCGCTGCGGCAATTGCGGGCGCCGGAGCGCGCCCGTCGCCTGCGCGCCCTGATGGCGGCGCGTTAAGGCGGCGTGCGCCGCCGCGGCGCTTAAGCTGTGGACACGATTAGGAGTTCCAACCCAGCCGCCTCCGCAAACGACTGGAAATCCCCGTCTCGCGTCAGTAAAGGAATCCCGTGATCGACGCAAGTCTGGGCGATCAACGCGTCGCCGAGGCGCGCCTTGCGGCGCTTTGCCAGCACCTTCGCACGCAACTCGCCTGTCCGGCGCCAGTATCCTGGCCCAACCTCGATCAGCGGCAGGTCCGACAGGGTCTGGGCCACATCCGAGGAAAGGTTAGGGTCGCTCAGGACTTCGGTGAGCACCACGGGCACCATGAGCACCTGCCGGTCCTGGAGCGCCCGATCGAGCAACTCCGTGTCCTTGCCCGCATCCCCTTGCAGGAAGGCGATCCAGGAGCTGGTGTCGACCGCGATCACCGGTCGGCCTTCAACTCGGCGAACGTGTGCGTGAAGTGAACCTTGCCTCGGAGTTCGCGCAACTGCTCGTAGGCCTGCGATGCCGCGACAAGCTGCAGACCGGTACGCACGGTTTGAGTGATGCCGCCGCCGCTGGCGCGTTGGGCCCTTTCGAGAAGGCCGGCCGGCACCTCGATGGTGATCTTGCGCGTTGTTTCCATGATGCTTCAGTATACCATAGTTGGCACCAGCATCGAATATGGTCCTGCCGTGCTCGGCAAGGCGTAGCGGCCGGTACTGTCTTTAGTTAAAGGTAGGCAGCTCCAGCTCCCGAAATCGAAGACACGCGCCATAATGGAAGCGGAACTTCCTGCGAAACGGAGCGGAAACCTCGATGTTCCTCAATCTCCTGCACAAACTGGCATCGTATCCTTGGGAGATCCAAATCCGGCGCGCGGGCGATCAAGGGCCCTATTACCGCGCGGCCTGAAGCCTTGCGGAGTGTGCTCGGCCAGCACCTCAAGATCACGCACTGGGGGCGCCTTCCAATTTACGATGGGTAGTGTTCGCAGGAGGAATCGATGCAGACGCCGAATCTACAGGAAATTGCGCCAAATCTCTATTTTGGCCCAGGCGGCTGGTGGAACTCCCGAAACCTATCTTGCGTCTCGTACCCGGAGGAAGGGAACGCTTTATGCTTCGCGATCGAAGACTCGTCGTTTTGGTTTGGGCACCGGAATCGCTGTATTCTCGAAGCAATCGAGATCTTCCCGCCAGCGGGAGCGCTTTTCGATGTTGGCGGCGGGAACGGTTACGTGGCGCGGGCGATTCAGGAGTCGGGGCGGGAAGTGGTGCTCGTGGAGCCGGGGCTCGCCGGGGTTCGCAACGCCCTGGCGCGCGGCATACGTCAGGTAGTGCAGGCGACTCTCGATGACGCCGGGGTGTTGCCCAGGTCACTTCCGGCGGTGGGATTGTTCGACGTGGTCGAGCATATCCGCGACGACCTCGGTTTCCTTACCCAAATCAACCGGCTGATCGTTCCTGGGGGGCGGGCATACGTGACCGTCCCGGCCTACAACTGGCTTTGGTCGGGCGAAGACGTGCTGGCCGGGCACGCGCGGCGGTATACCGTTCCGAACCTGTGCCGTCTCCTGGAAAAGGCCGGTTATATGGTCGATTTCGCGGCCTACTTCTTCGGCTTTCTACCGCTTCCAATCCTGTTGCGCCGCGTACTTCCGTACCGGCTCGGCTTTGCCCCGAAAAATGCAACCGAGGATGCCATCCGGTCCGACCACGAACTGCGCAACCCTCTGGCTAGCCGGCTACTGCAGACGTTGAGCCGGGGGGAATTATCCGCCATTGCCAAGCGACGGCCCCTGCGAATGGGCGGAAGCTGTTTGGCTGTGGCGCGGAAGCACTAAAGTTGGCGGGCAATCCAAAGCCAGACACCGGTGGGCGCGGTAAATCGCGCACCGAGCTTCGCATAAATGTTGTGCACCGCGGTATTCATCACGCTGAAGCTCGCGAAACCCACGTGGTGCCCTCTCGCCGCGTAGGCCGCCAAGCTTTTCTCGTAGAGCAGGAAGCCGGAGACGCGCGCATTGCGGTGGGCGGCGGCCAGGGTGAGGTTCAGCCCTCCGGCAGCGGGCTGGGACAGAAACCAGCCCTGCACTTCTCCGCCCGAAAAAACCGCCAGGCAGGTCTCGGGATGCTCGCGGATCAACTGCCTGCCCCAACTCGCGTAGCGGGCGTTCAAGCGTTCCGGCGTGTGGCCCGGAAGATGGATATAGCGTTCATGCTCGAAGGACGCCAGATCCTCCTCACGGTACGCAAAGCCGGCTTCGTCCGCGAAGTGGACGGCTAGTTCCTCCGCGCAGGAAGTACCGCAGGCTTCCTTGAGCGCAATGCGGAACGCGATTTGGACGTCGGCCAAGAAGAAACCTGCCTGGGCAATGGCGGAAAGCGGTGGCGCGCCCGCGAGGCCAGACTTGAATTCCGCCCATTGATACGGCGCCAGCGCCCGCTCCCGCTCGCCATCCGGCAAAGTGAAGAAGGCGGCATCGTCCACAATTCCGGCCGGCGCCCCCCACCAGCGCGAGTTGATCTCGTGGCAACGGATCACAACTGAACCTCGATCTCTTCGAAGCACTGGCTCCAGAATCGCTGGCCGTCCCAGAGCGGACCGAAGTGGTGCATGCGCGCGATGGGAACCAGCCGCTTGATGCGCGTCGTGGCAGCCAACCGCAGCCAGCGCGGGTCGGCGGGGTCCAGGAAGGCATGCCCCAGGGTTTGCATGTTCGCGGGCAACTGGCGAACGGCCTCTTCGGGAGTGGCGGGGCAGATGGGGAGAAACATCGGAGCGTCGATCGCTTGCAGGGTGAGATCGCCGACGCCGATCACAGCGTGCCGGTTGACCGCCAACGCGGCATCCCATCCCAGCGCGGCGGCCCACTGCAAGGCCATGGTGTTGCCTGAAGCCACGTGGATGGGTGGCTTGAAGCGCAGGACTTGCGGCCACAGTTCCAGCATGCGCGACCGCAAGGCTTCGGCCTGGGCCGGCGTGCCGTCGAGCAGCACGACGCGGCGTGGCGACGTGCAGCCGGCTTGGCCATAGATGGCGAAAACGCGGATCAGGTTGCTCAGGACTTCGTCCGTCGCCGCGCCTACTTCGATCCAGGCTTGGGACTGACGGTCGATGAAGGAGAAGCCGGCGCCCCGCAGCGGCGGCGCCCCGCCGTGGATCGCGGCGGCGCTCTCGTCGGATCCGAAGACGATGCGCACGTCGGCCTGCTCGATCATTTGGCGTTGCCGGTCGTCTCCGTGCGCAAAGACTTCCAGGTGCACCCGTTGTTCGAGATGGGCGCGGAGAGGGCCGGGCGCCAGATGCCGGCGGGCGAAGGCCAGGAAGGCGCCGGTTAGATCCTGGCTGCGCGATCCGCCTTTCAGGAGGATGCGGTTGCCGGTGAGCGTTAGTAGGATGAGCGTCAAGGGGCCCAGGAGGCTGACGTTGTTAGGCAACCAGACGGCCACCACTCCCCGCGGGCGCACGAGACGGGAGACGGAGACCGCTCCCTTACAGTCGCCGCTCGGTACCACGGGGTCGCCGAAGGCTTCCAGAAAAGGCGCCTGCAGATTCTCCGGGGCCAGGAAGGCCATCAGGTAGGCCCACTCGTCGCGCGTGAACTCTGCGGGAACGGTCTTTCGCATGGCGCCGCGTAAGGCGCCCCACTCGGCGACGGATTGGCAAGGCGAAACCGGCAGCGCCAGCGCGGTGCGGCCGAATGCGGATGCGAAAAATGTAAGCGAGTCACACATTGGCGCAGCCCCGCAACTCTGCGTGCGGCATGCGTCCGAGCAGTTCGAAACGCTTTCCGGAACGGCCGCAAGGGCATTCGCCGGGCGCAACCCGGCCCATGTCTTCGGAAAGCACCGAATGGTAGGGCGCGCCGTGCGCCAGCACGTTCATCAACTGAATTTGTCCCGGCCGATCCTCAACGGCGCGCATCGTATACGGGTCGCGCACCAGCACGTCCGCCCAGACCGGGACGTGGCGCGCGCCGTGCTCACAGAGCGGATAGACGACGCCCACCTGCTCGACGAGCCCATAGTAATCGACCACGCGGCTGGCCTCGTGGAGGTCCTTGGTGAGGGCGCCGTCGAACTCCGCGCGGTCCACGCGGAGCGCTTCCATCTTCTTCCAGCCGCCGCTATGCACGAAATGAATCCGCTTGCCACGCAGAAGGTCGCGCACGTTCTCGGGCTTGTCACCCGCGGCCCAGGCAAACCAGAGAATCGAGCTGAATCCGTAGACCAGGAAATCGCCGCCGGAAGCCAACACTTCCGCCAGCAGGTCCCATTTCATGCTGGCGGGGTTGTTGGTATCGCTCAACAGGAAATGGATACCGGTGGCCAAAGGGCTCAAGCTCAGGGCTGCCGCTACGCGGGCCGGCACAACTCCCCGCTGGCGCAGCGCGCGGGCGTCGTCCAAAACCAACAGGGGACGCTTGTGGCCGCCGACCATGTCCGTGAGAATGGCCAAAACGCTGCGCGCCTGGAGACGTGAGCTCAGGTTGTCGAGCACGATCCGGCTGGCCTCGGAACCGCTGGTGGAAGAGGAGCGCAGGGTGCGCTCGTGGACCAGGTCGTCGCTGCCGGTTCGAAACTCCAGACGCTTGAAGAGGTCCACGTGCAGGAACGGCAGTTCGTCGACGGCGCCGGCTCCCCGCCATTCGGGCCAGATCCGGGCGAAGTCGGCGCAACCCTTGAGGTGGTGATGCGTGAGGCGCTGCATTTCCGCCAGGAAGCCGGAATCGTCGCGGGCGGCGTAGGGCGGCCGATCGAGGAGGCTGCTCACGCGGCCGCCTGCAGTGCTATCTCTTCGAGATGCCTGGCCCGAACTAACGCGCCATTTGTACGGGTGCAGGGGTCGCGCAGGATCTTCATCCAGTTTTCGTTCAACAGCGGGAGCGCGGCGGCCAGGGCCTCGGGTTCAAAGAGACGTTGGAGGACGGTCCACACTGCCTGCTCATCGATGTTATACCGCCGCGCCAGATCGGTCCACTTGGGAGAGGCTGCGCGGTTGAGATTCATTACCGGAAGCAGGAACACCGAGCACAGCCGCGCGTGCCCCCACTCCTGTTCGGGATATCGGGCGCGCAGTGGATGCTCCAGCGCGTGGGCTATGCCATGCACCAGGCCGACGGAGGCGCTGGCCTGCAGCGCGCAGGCGCGGGCACTGGCCTGGAACCAGCGCGGGTCGGCTGCCAGCGGCAGACTTAGCATCTCGCCGATGAGGGCCGCCAGTTCGGCGCGCAGGGTATCGCTAGCTAGCGGAGAGAGGAAGGCTTCGAGGGCGTGCGACCAGGCATCGCCGCAGGCGCGGCGCGCTCTCGCCGGCGGGATGGTCGCCAGCAATTCCGGCCAGTAGATCACGGTGTCGGGCAGAAACTCGCCGCCGATGGCGATCTCCTTGGCGCCGCCGCGATTTAGCGCCACGATGGGCGAAGCCTCTGCGCCGCTGCCCCAGATGGAAGGCATGAGTACCAGGTTCAGGGCGGGACGGTGACGCGCGCGGAAGTGCTTGGCCTCGTCCATCAGGCTACCGCCGCCCGCGGCGATCAGGGTAACGGCGCCGGCGGGGATATCGCTACACGACGAGACTACGGGAAGCGGCAGTTCCGCGGAGACGCGCGCCCGCACGCTCGAGCTAGCCCGCAGCACCGCCGCCGAGAGGGGAACCGTCTTGAGCCATGCGAGATCCCGGATATTCGGACTACGCATCAAACGAGATTCCTCTCGCCTCCAGAACCTTGATGACATCGGGTATGCCCGTGATGCCGATGGCCTCGTCCTGGGTGAAGTGTTGGCCGAAGGTTTCCTGTACCCCGACGGCGAGCGATACGACGCCGAGCGAGTCCCAGGTCTCGATCTGTTCGCGCTTCAAGTCGACGCGAAATTCCTTGGGATCGATGAGGAAGACGTCGACCACCAGGTCTTTGAGTTTCTCGGTATTGGTCATCAGATTCGCTGGCGCCAAAGCAGAGATCTGTGCTCCATGCTTTGGGCCGCCAGACTGTCCACCTTTCCATTAGAGTTCAGGGGCAGGACGGCAGCGCTTTCGATCCGCAGAGGCCAATGCGTCCTCGGGTGACTGGAGCGAAACACCCGCATCAGGCCGCGCAGGTTTTCTTCCGAAGGCTGCGGCGACAACAGCAGCACGTAGCCATCCTCACCGGCAGCGTCCTTCTCGCGATAGTAGCCGATCTGTCCGCTCCACTGGCGGTTCACGGTGGAAATCACCTGCTGGAGGGCGATCTTTTCGCCATAGCGCTTGAAGACCTCGCCGGCGCGGCCCACCAACTGCCAGCGTCCGTTGCCCTCGTAGCGGACGAGATCGCCGTTGGGTATCCATTCGTGTGGGGCAATCTGGCGGAATCCGTGGCTGTCCAACTGGGCGACCGAGCGGTATGGGCTGCGGAACAGGAGTTCGCCGGCCGGCCCGCTTTTCAGATGCACGCCGGGCAGAGGGGAGCCGATGTCGGAGGCCGCGTCGCCGTCTTCTGCCCGTCGCAAGGTCAAGCGGGGCAATGCTTCCGCGCATCCATAGTTATTGAAGATGGCGGCGTTGGGGAACATTTCCCGTAGCGCCGGGAGTTGCTCCTGGGGAAATCGCCCGCCCGCGAAATGAAGGCGAATGACGCCCGGAAAGCGCTCTGCGCCGAACATGTTGCGGAGCAGCGCCGCCTGTGGACCCACCAAGCAGATCATGGCATTGTCGGCGCGGCGCAGGGCCTCGCGGAAGATTTCGGCTTTGGCGAAGCCCGACGTCAGCACCAGCCGGCGATGCATCACTCGCGACCACAGCCACTGGTTGACGAAGGCATAGCAGTACGTGAGCGGCAGCGACACGATGGTCTCGCGAACGGGCTCGCTATCCTGGACGCGGTGCAGAACGCGCGCGAGTTCCTCGGAGTTGTGCTTGCGCCCGATCACCAGCTTCGGAGCGCCGGTGCTGCCCGAGGTGAGCAGGCAGAAGTGGTTCTCGCGATAAGGCGCAGGAATCTGTTCCTGGATGCCGCTTAGCCAGGGCGCGGCGGCTGCGCTCTTTTCTTGGACGTAGGCGAATGTTCGCGCAGAGGCCCAATGGCGTTCCAGGTCCGCCATGTTCTCTCGAGGACCGCGCTCGATCAGCATCACCACGCCAGTGGCAGTCATGGCTCGAATTCCTGTACCGCGCGGATCACCCGGGCCTGTTCGGTTTCAGTCAACCCGTTAAAGAACGGAAGGCGCAGCAGACGGTTGGCGACATCCTCAGTGACAGGACAGGCGCACGGTAGCCCTGCCAACCGCAGACCCATTTCCGAAAGGTGCAGCGGAAGGTAGTGAAACACGCTCAGTATGTTCCTGGTCTTCAAGTGCTTTATCAGACGCGCGCGGCTGCCTTCGGAAGGCAACAACAAGTAGAACATGTGAAAAGACTGCTGGCAATGCGGCGGCACTACAGGCATTCCCACGCCGCAGCTCGCAGCCCAGTCCCTCAGACGCATGTTGTAGCGCTCCCAGATACGCCGGCGCTGGCCTTGAATGATCTCGCGCGCTTCTAACTGCGCAAATAGGATGGCCGCCAGGATGTCCGACGGTAGATAGCTGGAGCCTAGCCCCACCCAGGTGTACTTATCGACTTGGCCGCGCACGAAACGGCCGCGGTTGGTTCCCTTGTCGCGAATGATTTCCGCTTGTTCGAAGTAGGCGGCATCGTTGATTACCAGCGCTCCGCCCTCGCCGCAGGTGAAGTTCTTGGTTTCGTGAAAGCTTTGCGTTGCCAGGCAGCCGAACGTGCCGAGGTTCTTTCCCTTGTACTTGCCCAGCAGTCCATGAGCATTGTCCTCGACCACTGGCACGCCATGGCGGCGGGCGATCTCGAGGATGGCATCCATCTCGCAGCCTACGCCCGCATAGTGGACCGGCACGATGGCCTTGGTGCGCGGGGTGATCGACCGCTCCAGCAGCGTCTCATCCAGGTTCAGTGTGTCGGGCCGAATATCGACGAAAACGGGGCGTGCACCGCGTAAGGCAAATGCGCTGGCTGTGGAAACGAACGTAAAAGACGGCAGGATTACTTCATCGCCCGGCTGCACGTCCAGCAACAAGGCCGCCATCTCCAGGGCGTCCGTGCACGAAGTGGTCAGCAGCACCTTGGGCGCGCCGAGCAATTCCTCCAGCAGCGCATGGCACAGCTTGGTGAAGCGGCCGTTACCGCTCACATGCATCTCATCGATGGCTTGCTGAATGTAAGTGAACTCCGTTCCGGTCTTGCAGAACCGGTTGAACGGAATGTAAGGCGCGTCCGATTCGGCCGCCGGCGGGGAGGGCCACACCGCCAGATCGCGGATCGCCAGTTCGGGGCGGATCTCAGGCATGCTTCCCCGCAACCAGACGCGGCGCGGCCCGTTCGACGGCCACGGTCTGCTGGCGAATGGCGTAGCCTGGACGGTCCATCATGCGGAAATGCATGCGCGCCAGATACTCGCCGATGATGCCGAGGGCGAACATCTGCACTCCCGAAAACATGGCTATCAGCGAAGCCAGGAATGGGAAGCCGGGAACGCTTCCGCCGCGGAGCAGATAGCCTCCGATCACGTACAGCAGCACAAGGAATCCGAATATGGTGAAGACGAACCCGACCGCGCTGGCGATTTGCAGCGGCAGCACGCTGAAGCCGGTCATCATGTTGAAGGCATGCCGGATTAGCTTACGCAGCGTGTACTGGGATTGCCCTATGGGCCGCGCATCGTGTTGCACGCCGACGGCGGTAAAGCGCGAGGCGCCCCAGGTGAGCAGGACGTCGATGGATACGAACGGGCCCTGGAAATTCGTGAAGCCCCCGCGCAATTCGGTGCGGAAGGCGCGGAAGGGGCTGGCGTGCCGCGCGGTCTGCGCGCCTATGGCGCTCTGCAAAGCGACTTTAGTGATGCGCGAAGCCAAATCCCGCAAGAGGCCGTGACGCTCTTCGCGGGGCGCGCCATAGACCACGTCATAGCCCTCGGCCAGCTTATCGAGGAGCTTGGGGATTTCTTCCGGAGGATTCTGCAGGTCGTCGTCGAGCGTCACGATGACCTCGTTGCGCGCCGCGCGGATCCCGCAGAGCAGCGCATTATGCTGGCCGTAATTGCGCATCAGGGAAATGCCACGGATCCACGGATAGCGATGCGTCAACTGGCAGATCGTCTCCCAACTAAGGTCGCGGCTGCCGTCGTCGACCAGGATGGCTTCGAAGGTCCCGCTGTGGGCTGCCAGCACGGGTTGCAGACGCTCGATTAACAGCGCAAGGCTTGGCGCGCTGTTGTACACGGGCACCACCACCGACAGTGACGCTTTGGAATTCATGGCCGGATAACAGTTAACCATAGGAATTCGGCTAAAGCCATGGTGCAAAAGGTTAACCTTTGGTTGACTGGGAAGTTATCGAAACCCGGTTATCCAAAGTTAGCATGCCGCCGGCGGTGTAAGTTGTCAGCTATGTGCGCGGAGTGTAAGCTGGTGTCTGACCGCCTTGCCACTAGCCACAATCGAAACCTCCGCCCACGCTCCACGCAGGTCCGCCGATCACGCGAACCCGAGTAAGTCCCGCCGTTGGGGGGCGGCACTGGGCCTGGCAGTATTGTCTTTGCTGTATTTTGTGCCGACGTGTATGCGCGCGGCGCGGGAGAAGCTTTGGTACGACGAGATTCTGACGTTCGACGTTGCGACACTAGTGCCTTCCCTCGGAACATTCTGGTCATTTCTAAAGAACGCCGAAGCCAGCCCGCCCCTGGGGTTTCTTCTCGCCGCCGGATCGGAGAGCGTCTTCGGCAGGAACGAATTTGGTCTGAGACTACCCTCCGTCGTCGCATTCTGGATCATGGCGCTGTGTCTGTATGTGTACCTTGGCCGGCGGATTCCTCGATCCTATGCGATTGCCGCCGCGTTATTGGCGGCTTTGACGGCGGCGGGGCGGTACTCTTACGAGGCGCGCCCTTACGCGCTTGTGTTCGCGCTCGCGGGCATCGCGCTCGTCGCGTGGCAAGCAGCCGCCGAGGGTCGTGGAAGACGTACCGCGCTGGTTACGCTAGGCATTGCTCTGATGGCGGCCTTATTCTCTCATCCATTGGCCGTCACGCTGGCGCTGCCGTTCCTTGCGGGAGAATTGACTCGCACCGTTCAGCGCAAGCGCGTGGACTGGCCCGTGTGGTGCGCGTTCGCGTCGGCCACGCCGATGCTACTGGTTATTTGGAAAATGCAGACGGCCGGCAAGTCGACCACATACTTGCGATTCGTCGGAAGCCGGTTCTGGCACATTGGCGTTACCTATATGGAGATGTTGGGGCCGGCGCTCGTGCCGCTGGTCCTGGCCTTCCTTTTGCTGCTGGCCTTGCGGCCGCAAGCGGGGAATTCCGCAAAAAGTCCGTCCGTGATGCGGGCGTACGAACTGGCCGCCCTGGCCGGCTTCGCTCTGATTCCCGTGGCTGCCATCCTGCTGCTCTCTGCCGTTAACGGTATGTATTTCCTCCGCTATTCGCTGAACGGCACCATCGGTCTGGCGGGCTTGATCGCGGTCCTTCTGTGCCGGATAGGCGGAACAAACCGGCTGTCGGAAATCACCGTGCTGGCCGTCTTCGGGTTAGCCTTCGCGGTCGTACAGTTCCTTCCGGAGGAAAAACGTCCGGACTTCGGCTTAAAGGTCGTCAATACCTCGGAAAAGATCCAATTGTTCCTGGAGCGGATGCCATCCGATGCGCCGATCGCGATCTCCGCGCCCATGACGTTTGTGGAACTAGAACACTATTGCAGCCCGGGGCTGGCCGCGCGGCTTTATTACCTGACGGATCCGGCTGCCGCGGCCGCGATCGACGGCAACGTTCTTTTCGATCTCAAAACGCCAGTGTTGGCCCAGTTCTTCCCTTTTCGGGCGCATTTCGAGGACTATCATTCCTTCATCGCGGCGCACAAACGGTTCTACGTCGTGCAACCCGTGCGCAACATCGCGCGCGAACACTCCCTGGGCCGGCTCAATCTGCAAGCCCAGGAAACGGCCGACCACTTCCAATATTACGAGGCTAGGCCCCGATAACAGGACATCCGATCACTTGCCACTTACCCTCATCCAGACCTCTCCCGCCGATCTGCGTGAGTCCCCCACGCCCGCAGAAGATCTGGGCTGGCTTCGCCGCCGGGGGCCGGCCCTATACCTTGCCCTGTTCTCCGTCGCGTATCTTGTGCCGACCTGCCTGATCGCGGCCCGGGAGCGGCTCTGGTTCGACGAGATTTTGACTCTGGACGCCTCGACGCTGCTGCCGTCGGTCCCGGCGCTCTGGACGTACTTGAAGCGCGGGCTCGAACTCAACCCGCCGCTGGGGTTCATGCTCGCCGCCGGGTCTGAGAGCCTTTTCGGAAGGAATGAGTTCGGCGTCAGATTTCCATCCGTCGTCGCATTCTGGATCATGTCGCTTTGTCTGTACGCCTTCCTCAGACGGCGGCTGCCCCGTCCGTTTGCAATCGTGGGCATGCTGCTGCCGGTGTTGACGATGGCCGGACGGTACGGATACGAGGCGCGCCCTTACGCGCTGATGCTGGCGCTGGCGGGTATCGCGCTGGTCGCCTGGCAGACCGCCGCCGAGGGCCGCTCGCGGAAGCTGGCACTGGTGGCGATAGCGGTCGCGCTCGCCGCGGCGTTGTGCTCCCACGCACTGGCGGTAACGCTGGCGCTGCCGCTGCTGGCGGGCGAAACGGCCCGGTCAATCCAACGGAAGCGCCTCGACATACCCGTCTGGTGTGCGTTTGCCGCGGCCACCCCGCCGCTGTGGCTGCTATGGAAGCTGAGGGACGGCGCCGGCGCGGCGGCGTCCGCGCAGAATGTATCCCATCCTCTTTACACGGTGGGGCTGACTTATTTCCTGCTGTTGATGCCGGCGATCATTCCCGTAGCGGCTGGGATATTCGTCGTGCTGATGTCCCGGCCGCAGCCCGTGATTCGGATTGACAAAGGTCATGGGATGCCCACCTACGAGTTGGCGGCATTGATTGGTTTCGTAGCGATCCCCTTTGCCGCCGTTCCGCTTTCCACGCTGGGTGGTCTTTACTGGCCCCGCTATTCGCTGAACGCGGTGATCGGCTTGGCTGGCTGCCTGGCGGTCATTCTGTTCCGCATGGCCGCCTCGCGTCCACGCGCCGGTATGGCAGTGGCGGCGCTGTTCACGGTGTTCTTTGTGGCGGAGCAACTCCTGCCGGAGAGCAAGCGGCTGAACGCGGGGATAGAAGGATCGCATTCCGCCGCTTTGCAGAGCGCGCTGGAGCGCGATCCCGGAGATCTGCCCATCGCGATCGGCCGGTCGCTGACCTTTCTGGAACTGGAGCATTACGCCAGCCCGGCCCTGGCTGGACGGTTGTATTACCTGACGGACGCCAAGGCGGCGCGTTCGTTGGGTAATGTTCTGTTCGATGCCAAGGGGCCGGTGCTGCCGGAATTCTTTCCCTTCCGGTCGCACTTCGCGTCGTACGGGTCCTTGCGAGCGCAGCACAAGCGGTTCCTAGCCACGGAACCTGGGTGGGAGGATGCCGACGTGCGGCCTAAAGGGACTGTGGATGGCGCGCGGTACTACGAGATCACGCTGAAGTAGAAGACAGAAGACAGAAGACAGAAGTCAGAAGACAGCCTGCCTCCGGCGGGGCTGGATTGAATCGGGTGTTGACTTCTCAGAATGTGGGCGGCCACAATTGGCCGCCCCACAACTGGCTTCTAGAGTCAGCGGGTTGGGAGGGAGTCACAGATCAGAAGTCGGAATGGCGGAGTCTGCGTGCGACAATATCCATATGGCGCGCATCGAGGGAATCGGCGATCGGCAGGCTAACGTGTTGACGCGCTCGTTCTACCGGGCGGTTCAGCGAAAGCTGGGGCGCGTGCCGGAGCCCATTCGCATCACCGCGCACCAGCCGCGGCTGCTGGCGGCGCTGGGCGGCATGGAGATGGCGCAAGAGGCCATGCGCTCGGTCGATCCGGTGGTCAAGGCGTTGGTGGGGATCAAGGCGGCCATGCTGATCGGCTGTCCGTTTTGAATCGATATCGGTTCTGCGGTCGGCAGAAAAGCGGGCGTTTCCGAAGCCAAGCTGATGGGTTTGGCCGATTTTGAGGGCAGCCCGAACTATACTGAAGTCGAAAAGCTGGCGTTGCGTTACGCGGTGGCCATGACCGCCACGCCGGTGGAGCTGCCGGACGAATTATTCGCGGCTATGCAAGGGCACTTCAACGACCGGCAGTTGGTGGAACTGACCGGTGCGATTGCGTGGGAAAACTACCGGGCGCGCTTCGATCATGCTTTCGGATGCGGGGCGGAGGGGTATTCGGAAGGGGCGTTTTGTCCGTTGCCGGGGTGACAACCTGTCTTTTTCATGACGACTGGTGGTCGGCTGGCGCTTTGTTTGTATGAATTACCACGCACTCGGGAAGACTGGGCGCGCCCTCCCGCGCGATAATGTGTTCAGGAGGATATGGGAATGCAGAAAGCGTTGATTTTGGTTGCGGCTCTGGGTTGCTCGTCGCCGGGGCTGTTTGCGGATACGGCGGCGGAGCGGTTGGAGGAATCGGCCCGGATAATGCATGAGATCATGGCGACACCCGATCAGGGGATTCCCCAGGATCTGTTGAACAAAGCGTATTGCGTGGTGGTCGTACCGTCGCTGAAGAAGGGCGCGTTCGTGGTGGGCGCCGAATACGGGAAAGGCTTCACGATCTGCCGCAGGGGCGTCGGCATGGGTTGGGGCGCTCCGGGAGCCATCCGGGTGGAAGGCGGTAGCGTCGGGTTTCAGATCGGCGGCTCGTCGACGGACGTGGTGATGCTGGTCATGAACGAGCAGGGCATGCGGGATTTGGACAAGGACAAATTCACGCTGGGCGGCGACGCCAGCGTGGCGGCGGGGCCGGTGGGCCGCACCGCGACCGCCAACACCGATGCGTATATGACCGCGGAGATTCTTTCCTATTCGCGGACGAAGGGTGTTTTCGCCGGTGTCTCGCTGAGCGGCGCTAGTCTGCGTCCGGACAGAGACAGCAACAAGGAACTCTACGGGGAGAAGCTGGACAACCGGCAAATCCTGATGACGAAGAGAGAACCGCCGGCGGCAGCCCGGGCATTGATCGCGGAACTGGACAAATATTCGATGCGGAAGGGAAACTAGCGCGCTTCGCGCGCCAACATCGACAAAGTCGATGTTGGGAAGTCAGAAGTCAGGAGACAGAAGTCAGAAAAAGATAGCCCACCCTATTGCGCTTTCACGGCGTAGGGCAGGATGCGGCATAGGCCGCCTTTGGACCACAGGTCCGGCGGCCATCCTTCACCGAGCGCCGCGAGCGCTGACGCGCCAACATCGACAATCCATGTTGAGAAGTCGGAAGTCAGGAGACAGAAGTCAGAATAAGATGGGCCGCCCTATTGTGGTTTCACGGCATAAGGCATGATGCGCAAGAGCCCGCCTTTGGACCACAGTTCCGGCGGCCAATCCTTGACCAGGCGCCGCAAGCGGGACTCGACCGCGCTATCCGGCGCGCGCCCGAACAGCATGTCCAGAATGCTACGCCGTGCCGGATACATCACAATGGCGACATTCTCGGAAGCGGGAATTCTGGCTTTTTGTTTCACGAGTTCGAGCGCCCGGTCGATGCCGCCCAATTCATCCACTAGGCCGCGCTCTTTAGCTTGATCGCCCAGCCATACGCGGCCCTGCGCCAGCGGCTCGATTTGATCGAACGGCCGGCGGCGCGCCTGCGCCACCTTCGCCACAAAGTCGTGATAGTTGGCGTCGATGCCCTCTTTTAGCTTGGCCAGTTCCGCGGGGGCGAGATCGCTGTAATCCGAATCGATGGCCGCGAAGCGCCCGCGCGCGATCATATCTTTGGTGATGCCTAACTTATCGTAGAGACCGTGCAGATTGGGCTTGCCGAACACGACGCCGATGGAGCCGGTGAGGGTACCCGGATAAGCCACCACGGGATCGCCGGTCATGGCCATATAGTAGCCGCCGGAAGCGGCCGTATCTGACATCGAGACGACCACCGGCTTCTTTTTGCTGAGCAGGTTCATTTCGCGCCAGATCTCATCGGAAGCGACGGCATCGCCGCCCGGAGAATCGATGCGCACGACTACGCCATCCAAACTGGAATCGCCGGCGATGCGCCGCAACAGCTTGTTGAATCCCGTGGCTTGAATGCCGTCGTCGGAGACGCCATCGTCGCCCGCGGAGCCGCGCGTGATGGTGCCATCGCCCACCAGCATGGCGATGCGGTGGCGGCCTTCCAGGCCGAGCGAATCCGCTGGGACCTTCTGATAATTGCCGGTCGAGAGCTTATGCAGCTCGCCTGAGTTCACCTTCTGCTGCAGGTCGGCGAACATTTGATCTTCGTAGCGCAACTGGTCGACCAGACCGTCGCGCAGCGCGTCGTTGGCGAGAAACGGTCCCCGATCGATCAGCGCGCGCACGGCGTCGGGAGTTTTCTGGCGACCTTGCGCGATCCGGCCGATCAGGTTGCCATACAGGTCGTCCACCAGGCCGGTCATCACTTCGCGCGTCTCCGGGCTCATGGACGTGCGCGTGAACATGTCGCCGAAGTCCTTGTACTTGCCATCGTGCTCCACCTGCACATCCACGCCGATCTTATCCAGCGTGTTCTTGAAGTACATCAGTTCGACGCGCATGCCCTTGAGATTGAGCCAGTCGGAGGGGCCGAGATAGATGCGGTCGGCGGCGGACGCCAGATAATATTCGCGGGCGCCGGGGGTCTTCAGAAACGCGTACAGGGGCTTGCCGGACTTCTTGAAACGCTCCAGGTCGGCGCGGAATTCTTCCAGTTTTCCCCAGCCCACGCCGAGCGATTCAGGCTCCAGCACCACGGCTTTGATGCGCGCATCGACGGCCGCTTTGCGCAGCATCATCCAGACGCCGGTGACGGTGGGAGACGGGCGCTCCGCCAGCGGGCCGAAAGGGATTTCGACCGGCGGACGCTCCGGGATATCGCCCGAGAGCTGGAGTTGCAGCACAGAGTTTTGCGCGACAACGGGCGGGCTTTCGCGCAAGGATCGCGCCGCCGCGAAGAAGATCAGGAACAGTCCGAGGACGCACAAAACCACGCCGGTAATCAGGCCAAACAGGAACTTCGCCATGCTACTTCCGACGGTAGCACAGAAGCGAGAAGACAGAAGTCAGAAGGCGGAGGTCAGAAGACAGGATGGCCTTGGCCTCCTACTTGGCAGCGCTCGGTGCCGGCGCAGGGTAGTAGCCCTCGCGCGTCTGGGCGATCATGTTTTTCTGGTTGACGGTCAAATTGATGGTGCGGTAGCCGGTCCCGGACGCGGACTGGTCCGAGGTGTATCCGAGGCTATACTGGTTGCGCAACTCCTCCTCGATGCGGGTGTAAATGTTATCGATAGTCTGCTTGTGGGAGACTTCGAAGTAGGTCCCGCCGGTTTCCTTCGAGATGCGCTTGAGGATCTTCTTGCCGTCGGGGCGATCCTCCTGCGATCTCCCGCCGCCGCGGCCCATGCCGCCGCCGTGTCCGAAGCCGCCGCCGCGTCCGAGACCCTGGAAGCCCTCGTTCGACGCGAAGTAGATGGAGTATACCAACGTGTCGGAACGTTGGGCGGCCTCAATGGCCTCCGAGATCCCGACTTGGCTGCCCCGGTCGACGCCGTCGGAGAGGACGAAGACCGCCTTACGGCCTTTCTGCTTTTTCATCAGGTCGTCGCCCGACGCGAGATAGACGGCGTCGTAGAGCAGCGTGCCGCCGCGGTGCGAACTGCCGCCTCCGCCGCCGCGCCTGCCTCCACCCCCGCCTGGATAGCCGCCTCCGCCGCCCGGGTAACCGCCTCCACCATTCCCCCCGCCGCTCTGCTGCTGGGAGTCGTCCTCATTATTATTGACTTCGAGCTCATGCAGCGCTTTGTTCAACTTCTGGCGCGACGGCGTGAAATCCTGGAGAAGTTCCACTTGCCGATCGAAGTGCGCAACGAACGCCTGGTCTTTGTTTTCGCGCAGCACGTGTTCGAAGAACGTGTAGCTGGCTGACCGCTCCGCATCAATCACGTTACGCTGGCTGCGGCTGGTATCCACCAATAGACCGAGGGCCAGCGGCAGATCGGTTTCGCGGGAGAAATAGCGGATGACCTGCGGCCGTCCGTCTTCCTGGAGAACGAAGTCTTCCTTGCTGAGGTTGGAGACGATGTGGCTATCCTTGTCGCGCACCGTCGCGAACAGATTGACCACGTTAACGTCCGCGGTGAAGGTGGGGCTGGGTGGCTTGGGCGGATTGGCGGGCGGGGCCGTCGCCGGCGTGCCTTGCTGCGCGATCAGCGTCCTTACCGCCGGAAACAGGGGCAGCAGGGCGCACAGACTACGCCTGGAAATCGGGATTTGCATGGCATGGTTAACGATGCGCCCGCACCTTGGCAGGTTACATTTGTGCGATCTGCAGCCGGCTTTATGCGAGTGTCACTCCCATCTGGGCGGCCACCTTTTGAATATAGCGCTTCCCCTCTTCATATTCCTCGGCCGTCTTCAGGTGTTCGAGCATCAGCGGCGTTTCCACCGGCAACTGCGACAACTCGCTCAAGTACGTCCGGTAATCGATTTCGCCGCGGCCCGGAATCACTTCCTGAAAGTGCACGTTCAACTCCACGATCCATGCCAGATCCTTGGCATGGCAGGAGACGATCCAGGGACCCAGCTTGCGGAAGCAATCGGCGATCACGTCGCTGTTGCGATAGAAGCGCTCCGGTGAATTGACGACGTTGCAGACGTCCAGATGCACGCCGAAAGCCGGACGGTCCACTGCCTTGATCAGCTTCAGGTAAGAATCCGGGCCGTCGGGCAGCGACCAGCCCATGGCTTCGATGGTGAACTTGGTGCGCTTGGGTTTGATTTCGTCGATCACATGCCGGCAGTTATCCACCGTGGCGTCGAAGAACTGCTGCGAGAGGTTCTTCGGATTGGGTCCGTACCACACGGTGGCATTGTAAGAGCCGGCGATATCCACGCAGCAGCGCGCGCCGGCGGCTTCGGCGAGGGCCATGCGTTCGACCACGTATTGCAGATTGGCGCGCCGCTTTTCGGTGTCCGGATCCAGCATGTTGACCCAAGCGCCGACTTCGGCAATGGTCACACTTTCGGCGGCGAAAGCTTTCTCGATGGCGCGCACCCGGAGGGTATCGTCGGCTTTGGCTGGCGGGCAGTAGGCGGCGCTGTAGCCCAGGCGGCGGTGCTCGCGCGCCAGTTCGGCGGGATCTTCGCTTTTCAGGAAGATCGGCCCACCCAGGCGGACGGCGCGGCGTCCGCTGGCGCTCAAGGAGCCGGCGAGGAGGGCGGCGCCCGCCGCTGCCAGCAATGACCGGCGATCGGTTCGCATCACCCCCGATTCTATCGCGGGGCGGCTATGCCGTGACGCCTTAGGAGGAATCCCCGTGGGGCGGAGGATCGGATTGTGTCGTCCGCCTGGCCGTGCGACGCGGAGTGGCGGACCTCAAACAGCGTTGGTCCGCCCCACTTACCGAACAATCTCGAAGACCGTCCCGCAGCCGGTGCCCCCTTCGGCTCCAAACACGTTGCAGCCCTGATTGCCGCCGATCTGGGTAGTGCCGTATAACACGCCTCCGGGACCGAGCGTCAACGGGCCTTCGGGATTCCAACCGTCCGTGCCCGCCGCGAAGCTGTGCAGAGTTGTTTGTAAGTAAGTGGGTGCGGTCAGTTTGTAAACTGTCCCATAGCCATACTGGCCGCCCGCGCCGGTCGTGCCGTACACATTTCCAGCGCTGTCCAGAATCACTCCCGCGGTGGGCGAGTAGCCGCCGGGCGGAACATCGGAGAAGCTGCTAATTACTTTGAGATCGCCGCCAAAGAACCTGTAAGTCTCGATGTAAGTAGTGCCATACAGCGCGCCGGTTTTGTCGATAACCACCGAGGAATTGGGGTTCTCGTCCGCGTTCGTGAAGCGGTAACCTACGCTTTCGGTCCAAGCGCCGCCCGGCGCCGACGGCGGCGTGAGGAAGAAGATCGTGCCGAAGCAACTTCCGCCCTCGAAGCGCTGGCAGTATCCGCCGTAGAGGGTCGCGCCCCAAAGATTCCCGTAGGAGTCGAACGTCGCGCCGAGGGGACCGGAGCCGTCCCCAATGCTTTCCCCGCGGGGCACACCTTTGAAGACGTAAAGAGTGTGTTCGGTCCATACGCCGCCGTCGCGGGGTGGGGCAATCTTGCAGACGCTGCCGTTGCCGTTTTTGGATGGACCCACGCCGTAGTAATTGCCATCGGCATCGAACGCGGTAATACCGCATTCCGAATCGGCGGTGGGAAAGTCGTAGAGGGGCGTCTTGGTCCACAAGCCACCAACCGTAGCCGGCGGCGTCAGTTCAAAGAGGTAGCCGCAGCCGCCGGAACAGGCGCCGGTGCCGCCGGTGCCCGCCGCGCCATATAGCTTGCCGCCGTGCACCAACAGCCCTCCGGGAATTGCGCCGTCCGTCCCGCCTTGGAACTGCCAGACGATGTTCTCGGTCCAGGCACCGCCGGATTGGGCGGGCGGAGTCAATTGATAGATCATGCCGCAGCCGGTATACGGGCCGAACGTGCAGTTGCCGCCACCGCCATAGCCTGTCGTGCCATAGACATTGCCCGCGGCGTCCAGGACCACGGAATAACTTTCCGGATAGTATCCGTCGTTGCCGGCTTGGCCTTGGAAAACGTGGAGGATGGTTTCAGTTTGGCCGGCGGCCAGGGCGGCGCCGGCAAACATGAGAGCGGCAACCAAGGCTTGGCCCCGCCATTTGGGATTGAGTAACGATATGAAGTCGCCCATAACGATATCGAACCTCCATTCGCGGGGCATGGCAAGCTCCCGGGTGTAAAATCGCCCCAAATCGCCGGGCAACGGTACTGGGTGACGAATGATACAATCGTCCCCCATGCACAGCACGTTGACCCGCCGTCATATCCTTTCCGCCCTCGCGTCCGCGCCTTTTGTGAGCCGCATCCCACGCGCCCGCGGGGCTTCCGACTTCGACCAAGACTTCGGCAGCACCACCGACGCGGCCCGCGCCATCCGCACCGGGGTGGTCTCGTCCCGCGAGTTGACCGCGCACGTCTTCGAGCGCATCCGCAAGTACAACGGCCGCATTAACGCGTTCGTTACGCTGGCGGAAGACCAGGCCACCGCGCGCGCCCAGGCCGCCGATGAGGCGCTGGCGCTGGGCAAGCCTTGGGAACGGCTGCACGGCGTTCCGATTCTGATGAAGGACGACAAGAAGACGGCCGGCATCCGCTCCACTTGCGGCGCGAAGATATACGCCGGCAACGTGCCCAAGGAGAATGCGCCGGCCGTACGGAGCCTTCTGGATTCCGGCGCCATCATCGTGGGCAAAACCAATCTGCCGGAGTGGGCTTCGGATTTTCAAAGCTACAACGACGTGGCCGGTACGACGAATAATCCATGGAACCTCGCGCGCACGCCGGGCGGGTCCACCGGAGGCGGCGCGGCCGCGCTGGCCTGCGGCATGGGATTTCTGGAATCGGCAGCGACATCGGTGGATCGATTCGCACGCCGTCGCACTTCTGCGGCGTTTTCGGCCACAAGCCGACCATCGACGTAATCTCGGACGAAGGCTTCGTCGATCCGCCCAACGCCAGCCCCGCGCCGGATCGGCTTTCGGTAAACGGCCCGCTGGCGCGTACGCCGCAGGATCTCCTGTTGGGGATGCAGATCGCCGGCGGACCAGTGGGGATCGAGCGGATCGCATACTCGTGGAAGCTGCCTCCGGCGCGTGGCGCGCGGCTGCGGGGCTACCGCATCGGCTACGTGCTGGACGATCCGTTCTGCCCGGTGGCGCCGGATGTGCGCCGGCCGTTGGAGACAACCGTCGACGCGCTGGGCAAGGCCGGTGCGCGCCTGGAGCCGGGCTGGCCGGCGGGTATGCGGATCGGCGAATGGCATGGCGCGTATTTCACCATGCTCGGCGCGGCAGTGCTGCCCAACGACCCGACGTCGCATCGCGCGTGGGGCGCGGCGGTCGGCGCGCAGTATGCCGCGCGCCGCTGTTGGGGCGATTACTTCGCGCACGACGCTTTCCCGATGCCCGTGGATTTCGTCACGGCTTTCCCGCACGACCACAGTCCGGACATGATGGCGCGCAAGATCTCGACGCCAGGTGGGCCGCGGCCTTACCTGGATATGTTGAAGTGGATCTTTCACGCGACGTTGACCGGCGATCCGGCGACGGTTTGTCCGGTAGGGCGGACGCCGGAAGGGCGGCCTTGCGGAGTGCAGATTCTGAGCCCGTTTCTGGAGGACGCTACGCCGATTGATCTCGCGGGACGGATCGCCGAGTTGACGGGTAGATTTGTGCCGCCGCCGGTTAAGGGTTGAGGGCTAGCTGCGCTTTGAACTGTCGGCGGGCGGCTTCGATCACTTTTTCGTTGTAGCTGCTATTTTGCGGCGTGGCTATGATTCCGGCGCTGTCGATTTCTTCGAGTAACTCGGGGTGGGACTCCGCCCGAATAATACTGGATACGATGTGCTCGATGGAGCGATAGCCGTAACCTACGGGAGTCAGTCCTGGGCCGCCTAGATCGACATATTGGAAGTAATCGGGACTCGGCTCGGCATAGATAGGCTTTCCGCCCATATAACTATGTTTCACGCCGCGGTACTGATCCGAGTGCTCCAGCAGCCCACCCTTATCGTCTCCGCCGCAGTAAAGCACTAAGCTTTGCGTGTTCGTGCCCGGAGCGTCGTCGGGAAAGCCGAGGCCGTTCTGGACGTTCAGACACGCGCCGTTGCTCCATATGACGCGCGCATCGGTCCACAGGAAGCCCTCGTTGCCGTTGGGAAAGCGGTCGCGCACGCCATAGACGCTCACGTCGACGGGCAGGAGTCCGGTGATGAAATGCACCAGGTCCACGTAGTGGCAGCCGATGTAGGTGAAGGCATCGGAATGTTCGGCGGTCATCCAGTTCTGAAAGTTGGAGTGGCGGTAATGCCATTTCTCGAACAGGCGGGCGGCGCCCAGGCGGAATTCACCGAATGCGCCGGCGCGGTATTGGCGGCGGGCCATCAGGCTGCGATCGTCGAAACGCTTGTGATATTCGATGGCGACCAGCAGTGCGCGGGCGCGGGCTTCGCGTGCGATCTCGACGGCGTGGCGGTATTCGAGCGCCAACGGCTTGACGCAGAGGACGTGCTGATCGTGGGCGAGGGCCGCCATCACCACTTCGTAATGCAGGTGGTCGGGCACGGCGACGACCACGATCTGCCGCGGCGGGAGCGCGGCGATGGCTGCGTGGTAGAGGTCCGGTTGGGGCGGGCCGTCGCGATCGGGCCACGCGCGGAAGGATTGGCCGGGGAAGGCGCGCAGCAGCGTCTCGGCGCGCGCGAGGGCGCTAACCGTGGCGAAGCGCGAGGCGCATACGGCGATGGGGCCGATGCGGCCTCGGCGCTGGAGGTGATAGAAGGAGGGCAGAAGTTGATCGTGGGTGATCATGCCGCCGCCGATTATTAGGGCTTGGGGGATGGGCATATGCGATTAAGAGCGGGGCTAAAAACCCCGCGCCGGCTAAAGCCCGCCCTCCACGGCCTCTTCGAAAGCAGAGAGGCTATCGAGGATCGCGGCTTCGGTGATCACCAGGGGCGGACAGATCTTGATCGTCGCGCCGCCGTACCCTACTGGGCTGAACATCAGCACACCTTTTTCGACCGCGCGTTGGACGATGTCCCAAGCCAGCGCCGCATCGGGTTCCTTCGTGCCGGGGACCACGCAGGCGAGCCCGGCGAGCAAGCCTTTGCCATCCACGCGCCCGATTTGCGGCGTGCGGGCGGCCAATTCGCGGAGCTTCTGGTGCAGCACGGCGCCCACGCGGCGGGAGTTTTCGGCGAGGTTCTCGCCAAGCACCAGATCGATGGAGGCGAGCGCCGCGGCGCAACAGACGGGATTGCCGGTGTGCGTCGAGGTCATGCTGCCGGCGGGGTGCAGGTCCATGACGTCGGGGCGTCCGGCGACGGCGGCCAAGGGCAGCGAACTGGAAATGCCTTTTCCGAAGAGCGCGAGGTCGGGCACGATGCCGTAGTGTTCGAAACCCCAGAGCGTGCCGGTGCGGCCGAAGCCGGCCTGCACTTCGTCGCAAACCAGCAAGGCTTTGTGTCCGATACACCAGGAGCGCAGGTCGCGCATGTAGGCGGGGGGCGCGAAGGCGGCGCTGCCGCCCTGGTAAGTCTCCAGGATGACGCCCGCCACGTTCTGCGGCTCGATGGAGCTTTCGCGCAGGCTGCGCTCGAACAAATCGAACGAGGTGTCGGGCGTGCGGTAGCCATCGGGAAAGGGGACTTGGACGAAGCCGGCGTCCAGGTTGACGATCCATTCCTTTAACGCGGGGATGCCGCCGGCCTGTTGCGCGCCGAGGGTGCGGCCGTGGAAAGCAGCATCGAAGGAGACGATGACGTTCTTAGAGCGGCCGCCCGCTTTCACGCCGTGGGTGCGGCAGAGCTTGATGGCGGTCTCGACGGTTTCAGAACCGGTGGTGAGCGGGAAAACCTTTTTCAGCGGCTCGGGAAGGATGGAGACGAGCTTTTCGACCAGGCGCGCGCGGATCTCGCTGGGGAAACAATAGTTGGTGAGCAGGTGCGCGGAGGCTTGCGCGGCGATGGCGTCGGCGATCTGCCGGCGGCCGTGACCGGCGTTGGCAATGAGCACGCCGGAGGACCAGTCGACCCACTGGTTGCCCCAGGCGTCGTAGACCTGGAAGCCTTCGGCGCGATGCCAGACGATGGGGGGCTGTCCGCGCATGGCGACGGGTTCGCAGGCGTGGAGGCGGTGGAGGATGGGGAGGGATTCGGGGACGGGGAGGTCGGTCACGATGCGGCGGAAGGGGGTTTCGACGCGGGGGACGGGGCGGGGGGTGAGGGCGTATTCGGCGGGCATGGGTGGCGAATCGTTCATTTTCGCATCATGCGGCGGGTGGCGCTCGTGATTTCGATGCGGGATCGGCGGGGGTGTACGAGGAAGCGCAGCTCGGCGGACCGGAAGTCCCCGACGTTGGTCGTAACGATCGCCTCGGCACCGCCGGCGCCGGCTAGTTCGAAAACATGGTTATCGCCCTCGTCTCGCAAGTTCGGGTGCCACAAATAATAGACGTGCACCGAGTCACAGACGCTCAAGAACGCTTCAAAACAACTCGCGGCGCTCCGCGGCGGACAACGGAGACTTGCGAAAGACCGGCTCGCGCCCGAGAACGTCTTCATATTCCAAGAACAGGGCTTGCCCCATGACAGGCTGCTCTCGCTCCTCTAAACAGGCGCGGAGCACTTGCCAGTCAAAGATTAACGATAGCAGGGGTGCTACCGGGGTTGCTACCACCGCGCGACATAGAAGTGCGGAGCCGGGCAAAGCCTACCCCGCGCTCGCTTGCAGGAAAGCCTCGATCTCCTGCACCTCTTCCCCACTCAGCCGGAAGTTGGCCGCGCCAATCACGCCCTCCACCTGCTTCGCTGAGCGCATCCCCACAATCGCGGCCGCCACCGCCGGATGCCGCAGCGTCCACGCGATGGCCACTTCGCCCGGCATGCGGTCGTGGCGGCGGCCGATCGAGCGCAGCAGTTCTGCCAGCTCCAGATTTCGGGTAAGCCGCGGCTCCTGGAAATGCGGCGTGCGGCGGCGAAAATCGTCGGCCGGCATGGCGGCGATGCGCGCGCGCGTCATGCCGCCCGACAGCAGGCCCGATTTCATCGGCGAATACACGATCACTCCGATCCCATGCGCCTGCGTGTAAGGCAAAACCGCTTCTTCGATTTCCCGCGCCAGGATCGAATAAGGCGGCTGCAGCGACGTAATGGGCGCGATGGCTTGCGCGCGCCGCAGATGGTCCACGTTGAAATTGGATACGCCGATCCAGCGCACCTTGCCTTCGCGCTGAAGCTCCGCCATGGCCGTCCACCCTTCCTCGATGTCTTCTTCCGGTTCGGGCCAGTGGATCTGATACAGGTCGATGACGTCGAGCTGCAGGCGGCGCAGGCTGGCTTCCACCTCGCGGCGGATGGAGTCCGCCTTGAGGCTCTTGCCGATCTCGCGGCGCTCGTTCCACACGCGCTCGCACTTGGTGAACACGAACGGCTTGTGGGAGCGTCCTTTGAGCGCGCGGGCCACGACTTCTTCGGAATGGCCCAGGCCATAGACGGCCGCCGTATCGATCCAGTTGATCCCCGCGTCCAGCGCGGCGTGGATGGCCGCCACCGATTCGTCGTCGTCCTGCGGTCCCCAGGCGAAAGCCCAACCGCCGCCGCCCATGGCCCAGGCGCCGATGCCGATGGGCGTGATGTGCATGTCGCTGTTGCCTAATTGCTTGGTTTGCATGTCAGATATTTATGATAGCCGGAAGCTGGCCGGCGAGCTTCGCTCGCCTGCGCTGGCAAGAGTGCCTGCGCCACGTTTACTGAATCGCGATGGAAACACCGGTTTGCGTTTGCAAGCCGCCGATGGCCGCCACTACCGCGGCGCCGCCGCTGGGCAGGCCGCTCGGCACGGTTACGTCGAACTGGTAGAGTCCCGATTCGGTCAAGCCGGCAAAAATCACATTCGCCGCGGCGCCGCCGATGGTGATTTGAACTGAATTCGCGGGCAGTGGGACGGCAGTCGAAACCTGCTGTCCGGTCGGCGACGGCGGATCCGTGGGACCGAATCCCGTGCCGTACAGTAAGACGACCTCGCCCGGCTGGGCCGGCGTGGTCACGCCGGGAATCAGGCCGGAAGCGCCTACAAGGCCGTAGTTCGAGTTATGGAGCGCCGCTACGTTGCCGTTGTCATACGTAAAGAAGGCCGGCGAATATTGCTGCTTCTGCGCCGTGAAGCTGTTGCTTTTCTGTCCGGCAACAGTCACTTGGACCTGGACCGCGCCGGTCTTGGTATCGTCCGGCGCCAGGACATTGATCTGCGTCGGGCTGATATATTCAACGAACGCGGCGATGCCGTCGATGGTGACCGATACGCCGCCGAGCGAGGTCGGCAGCATGCCATTCACGAAATCGCTTGCGCCCCAGGTCTGTGTGCCGGCCGAGAGGTTCGTACCAAAGATGGAAACCCATGTGGCCGACGCAAACTCAGTCTGAAAACTTGCTCCGTTGGTCACGCCGGTGACCACGCCGGCTGGCAGCGGAACTTGCACCACGAGCGTCACGGCGACGGACACGGGGCTGCCGGTTGCCCCGGCCGCCTGGATCTGCAGGTTGCCGGTGTAGCTCCCGGCGGTCAAATTGGCCGTGACCAACGATATCGATAGCGTGGCCGGTGCGCTACCGGACGCGGCTGAGAGCTTGATCCAGGTCACACTCGACGTGGCGGTCCACGACAGCGTACCCGAGCCGGTGTTGGCGATGGACACAGTCTGTGCGGCCGGGGCCGTGCCGCCCAGCGTGTAAGAGAAGCTGAGTGACTGGGGCGTCACCGCCAGCGTAGCGCCCGAAGACGCCGCGACGGCTAGGGTCGCATAGACGATCAGCGGGCTTAGGGACGTGTCCGAAGGAGTTATCAGAATAGTGCCTGTATAGGTGCCGGCGCCGAGCGAAGCGGGAGAAACAGACACGGAAAGAGCCGCAGGTATCGAACCCGACGCGGGCGACACACTCAGCCACGTGCCGGTCACCGTGGTGGTGAAGGTGAGTGTTTCGCTTCCGCTGTTGGCGATCTGGATGGACTGGGCCACGGGAACCGCACCACCGATGGTGTAGGCGAATTGCAGGCTCGATGGCGTCGCGGCGAGAGGCGAAGCCATGATGGTGATGGCATCGGTGCCCGGCACGGCGTTCACTTGGATGGTGACCAAACCGTTCATGGACGAGGGCAGCGCCGCCGTAATCGCAATAGGGGCCCACGACAATACTTGCAGCGCCGTTTGCGTGCCGGTGCTCAAGGGAGTCGCCAGCACCTGGCAGCTTTGGCACTGTGTCGCGAAGTCGGTGCCGGTGATGGTGATCGTGGCGCCCGCAGGGACGGTCCATCCGGGCGCGATGGTGGGTGTGACATCGAAAATGGCCGTCAACAGCTTACAGCGCGCCGAAGAGAAGTAGCCCAAAGCTTCAGCGAGCGAGCCGCAGTTGATGGTGCCCAGCGATGAACTGGTCGCCAGGTAGTCGCCTGTACCATTGACGAAGTCCGTGTAATACACGACATCGGAATCGCCGCCATCGGTCAGAGCCACGCTTCCCCAGGCAACGGCGGTCAAATCCGTGGCGTAGCTGCCAGTCTGATCCTGTAACGCGAAGAACATCCCGCCGTAGGTGGACAAATTGGGGTCCTTGGCGGCCGCTACGCCGGTGGCCTGCCAGGCCGAAGTGCCCGCCAGAAACGAGCGCACGATGATACCGGTTTCCTGGGTCTCGTCCGTCACATTGGCAATTCCCGCCGCGTCGCAGTCGAATATCCCGAAGACAGTATTGGTGAAATCGACCGGGTCCAGGTGACAGTAGGGCACCACTTGGGTCGGGGTGGAACTTAGCAGGGCAAACCCTAGCGCGGCGCTGGTCTCGGAGACCAGTCCATCGCTGGCGTTGTTGAGCTGTGAAGTCGCCGACAAGCTGGCCAAATAAGGGCCGGCGTTGCCGACGATGGCCAACGCGTTCACTCCGCGCAGGTCGTCGCCGCGCTGGTTCCAGGTTGCCAGGTTCCACAGGAACGCACTGGCCGGGACCAACTCGGCATCCTGTGTTCCGGGCGATGCCGAGAGCGTGGTCGCATAGTTGCCCGCCACGAACGACCCGAAATTCGGCGTGGCGATCAGAATCAGGTCCCGCACCAAAGTGGTAACGGGCGGCGTGGCCGTATCGGTGGGTTGCAGTCCGGCCAGATACGCCCTGGCGATCAGGCCGCCCACGCTGAAAGCCACCAGGTCGATCTGCGGCACCTGGTTGCCATTGGTGTCCAGGATGCCGGTCAGGTAGGTGGCCAGGACGTTGCCGATCCCCTCAATCGTGTCGTTCGGATCTTCCACGCAGTTATCGAAGAAATACACTGCGGGAACGCCGTCGGTGACCAGGTACGTGGCCAGATTCCCAAAGGTATCGGCCGAGCTGGACGATACGGGGCAAGTGCCCGTGAACCCGGTTTCCCAACCATTCAGCAGCACCACGGGAGGGCGCGCGGAGCCTACGGGCACTCCTTGCCGGGGCTTCACCACGACATCCAGGGGAGCCCCGCGGCGCTCGCCTGTCGGGTTGGTGGCCGAAAGGGTAACCGAATACTCGCCGGGACTGACTCTTGCCGGCACCGCCAATAACACGCGGTCGCGGGCGCGATTGGGTCCAGCGACAAAGCCGCCCGACTTGGCGCCGTCGATCGCCGCGCTCAAGTTCTTAGCGCTCAGCAGGAAGTCGAGCGTTTCGGGGAGGACGGGAATCTGTACGGATTCGCCCGCTCGTACCTCGTAGCGGCTCTGCTGGACGGCCAGCGGGCGGGCAGGGTGAATCGCGGGCGACGCCGCGGGGATGTCGGCGGCCTGGCAGGCGGCGCTCGATAGCAGCAGCGCAACGATCCACTGGAAGTTGCGGTTCACGTCCAAGAGATAAAGACGAACGGCGCGGGCAAAACGCGCAGGTTGCGCTCGCGGATTGGCAGGCGAAAGCGCCTGCCCCACCAAGGCCGAGTGACAATGGCCGGAGATTGTATTACTAAACCTCAAGTCGCTGGATTCGCGAAAAACCATATGGGCCGCCGATGAACGCCGATAGGACGCCGGTCCCCGTGCGGAGGTCCGGGCTGGTGGATGAGTGCTCGCGGCGAAGGCCGACTGTGCACATTGTGCAGGTTTGTGCATCGGAGGTGCGATGGCTGCGGCATATAAATTTGGACGGACGAAACCAATTTGTGCCTTTAGAATCAGTGTTTCGATATACAGCAGCGCTTGAATTTCCGGCCACTGCCGCAGGGGCAAGGCCGATTGCGGCCGGTTGGGGCGGAGGGATCGGGGCCGGCCGGTTTGGCGGGTTGACCACGGATGGCGAGCGCGGCTTGCAGGCGGACGGCGGCGGGGACCTGCGGGTCGGCCAGGAATGCCTGGATGGCGGTGATCGCCTGGTCCGCGAGCGATGCGGCTTTCTCCCGGCAGGCGGCGTCCTGGTGTTGGCGGGCGGCGGCGAGGGCCTCGCGAAACACGGGCAAGTGAAGCCAGTTGCCCACGGTATTGCGGTGGACGCCGGCGTATCGAGCGGCGGCGCTGGCGGTGGATCCGGCGGACATCAGTGCGAGAATGCGTTGCTGGGCCTGGGTGAGGCTGGAATCGGGGGGCATAGGGTCTCCTCAATCTCAGGGGAGCACGGGGAGTGGGGCGGGGGGCGAGGCTTGGAGGGCAAGCGATTGAGGGATGGGGAGATATATTCTGGGGAATCGTGTCATCGAGGGATGGCGCTGGGACGCGGCCAAACGCGTCCCGGTCGAGCTTTGCTCGCCGAAGAGCGGGTTCTAGAGAACCCGCGCAGGCCTGGAGGCCCGCCCCACGGAGCACTCGATATGGCCAAACTCCAGGGGCGAGCTGCGCTCGCCTGCGCTGGCAGGAGTGCCAGCGCGGCACGAGTGCCTGCGCCACGATGCGATACTAGATTTTATGCATCGAATCCTATGTGCTCTTCTCCTCCTCCCAATCGGCGGCGCGCAGGCCGGGCATCTGCTGTTGCGGAATCCGGCGCTGAGCCGGACCCAGATCGTATTCACCTATGCCGGCGATCTCTGGACCGTCCCGCGCGACGGCGGCGAAGCCAAACGCCTCACGACGGCGCCGGGGGTGGAAACCGACGCCATGTTTTCGCCGGATGGATCGACCATCGCTTTCACCGGCGAGTATGACGGCAATGTGGATGTGTTCGTCATGCCCGCCGCGGGTGGCGTGCCGCGGCGGCTGACGTATCATCCGGGCCAGGACGAGGCGGTCGGCTGGACGCCGGACGGCAAGCGTGTGCTGTTCGTCTCGTCGCGCGCGGTTTCGAACGATGGCGCCCGCCTGTATACCTTGCCTGTGGAAGGCGGCGGATTGCCCGAGGAATTGCCGCTGCCCATCGCACTGGAGGGTTCGTATTCTCCGGACGGCTCGCACCTGGCTTATGTGCCGCTTTTTCAGTGGCAGGAGGCGTGGAAGCGATATCGCGGCGGGCAAACGAAGAAGATTTGGATCGCCGATCTGGCGGATTCCAGCATCGTCAAAGTCCCCCGCGATAATTCCAACGACTTCAACCCCATGTGGGTGGGCGACCGGATCTATTTTCTCTCCGACCGGGAAGGGCCGGTCACTTTGTTCTATTACGAAATCAAAACGAAGAAAGTGACACGCGCCATCGCCAACCACGGGCTGGACTTCAAATCGGCGTCGGCGGGGCCGGGCGCCATCGTCTACGAACAGTTCGGCGAATTGCACCTCTACGACTTGAAGACCGGACAGACCAATCCGGTCGCGGTGACGCTGGCGGGCGATTTGCCGGAACTGCGGCCGCATTTCGTGAACGTGGCCAAGCGGCTGCGGAATGCCGATATTTCGCCGAACGGCTTGCGCGCGGTGTTCGAGGCGCGCGGCGAAATCCTGACGGTGGCGGCGGATAAAGGCGATCCGCGAAATCTGACCAACAGCACCACGGCGATGGAGCGCGAGCCGGTGTGGTCGCCCGATGGCCAGAGCATCGCGTATTTTTCGGATGAATCGGGCGAGTATGCGCTGCACATCCGCAATCAGGACGGCACGGGCGAGGCGGCCAAGATCCCGTTGGGCAAGGCTTTCTACACGACGCCGCGGTGGTCGCCGGACAGCAAGAAGATCGCCTACCAGGACAATCACGATCGCCTGTTTTACGTGGACCTGGCGGCGAAGAAGCCGGTGCTGGTGGAGACGGATTACTACGAAAACGGCGGCAGCATGACGGCCGCATGGTCGCCGGACAGCCAGTGGCTGACTTATTCAAAGACGCTCAAGAGCCACATGTCGGCAGTCTGTCTTTATTCGCTGGCGGATGCGAAGAGCACCCAGGCGACCGACGGAATGAGCGACGCCCAGAATCCGGTTTTCGACAAGAACGGCAAGTACTTGTACTTTACGGCCAGCACCAATTCGGGCCAGTCAATGGAGGCGGACATCCAGAGAGTTGCGCGGCAAGTGACCGCGAGCGTCTATGTAGTGGTGCTGGCCAAGAGCGAGGCGTCTCCTTTGGCCCCCGAGAGCGACGACGAAAAGAAGAAGGACGAACCTAAGAAGGACGATGCCAAGAAAGACGACAAAGACAAGAGCGCCGAAAAAGCCGACGCCAAGGTGGATGTCAAAGTCGATCTCGATAAAATCGGCCAGCGCATTCTGGCGCTGCCCCTGCCGCAGCTTCGCTACGAAGCGCTGGAAGCGGGCAAGGCGGGAGTTGTTTACGCGATGGAAAGAGGGCCGCGCGCGCCCGAGGCGCCGCCGCTGTTTACGGTGCATCGATTCGACCTGAGCAAGCGGAAGGCGGACGTCGTAATCTCCGGCGTGAAGAACTTCCAGGTATCGTTCTCGGGCGAGAAGATGCTCTACCAACAGGACGATAAGTGGACCATCGCCGAACCGCCCCCGATACCCGACGGTCCCGACGGGCCGCCGCCGAAGCCGGGCAACGAAAAGGCGCTCAAGACGCAAGATCTGGAAGTGCGGGTAGATCCGCCGGCGGAGTGGAAGCAAATGTTCCATGAAGTGTGGCGCATCGAGCGCGAATACTTTTACGATCCGCACTACCACGGCCTGGATCTGCAGGCCGCCGAAGAACGCTACGGCGTGTATCTGGACGGCTTGGCATCGCGCGACGATCTGAACTACCTGTTCACCGAGATGCTGGGCAACATGACGGTGGGTCACATGTTCCTGGGAGGCGGCGACCGTCCGGATGTGAAGAAGGTGCGCACCGGGCTGCTGGGCGCGGACTACAAGATCGAGAACGGCCGCTACCGTTTCGCGCACGTTTACGATGGCGAGAACTGGAATCCCGATCTGAAGGCACCGCTGACCCAGCCGGGCGTGAACGTGACCGCCGGCGACTATTTGCTGGCGGTGAACGGACGCGAGGTGCGCGCCGCCGACAACGTCTACAGCTTCTTCGAAGCAACCGCTGGGAAAACCACGCTGCTGAAGGTGGGGCCGGACCCAACGGGCGCTAACGCGCGCGAAGTGAAGGTGGCGCCGGTCGACGACGAATCCGGCCTGCGGCACCTGGCATGGATCGAAGATAACCGGCGCAAGGTCGACCAGATGACCGGAGGACGGGTGGCATACATCCACATGCCCGATACCGGATTCGGCGGGTACACCAGCTTCATGCGCTATTTTTTCGCGCAGGTGGGCAAGGACGCGGTGATCATAGACGAGCGCTTCAATCACGGCGGCGCGCTGGCCACCGACATCGTCGAGTACCTGCAGCGCAAGCTGATGAGCGTCGCGACGGCGCGGGATGGGGCGGACTTCGTGCAGCCGCAGGGCGCGATTTTCGGACCGAAGGTGATGATCGTCAATCAATTCGCGGGCTCCGGCGGTGACGCTATGCCGTGGTATTTTCGTCGCGCGGGGGTGGGTAAGCTGATCGGGGAGCGCACCTGGGGCGGATTGGTCGGGCTGAACGGATATCCCGAGCTGATGGATGGCGGCGTGGTGATGGCGCCCAGCGTGGCCATCTGGAATCCAAATGGAACGATGGATGTGGAGAACCATGGCGTCGCGCCGGATATCGAGGTGGAATTCGATCCGGCGGTGGTGCGGCAGGGGCACGACCCGCAGTTGGAGAAGGCGGTGGAGGTGGTGATGGAGGAATTGCGGAAGAGCCCGCCGCCGGAGCTGAAGCGGCCCGTGTTTCCGGATTACCAGAAGCAATAAGTTACCAGGGGGATTAGAGGCCGGCTTCGGCGTCGGCGAGCTTCGCTCGCCGGTGGGCGCTGGGGGAGCGGCGCGGATCGGGGTTCGGAGTCGGAATCGTGCGTTGCCCGGATGGTGGCTGGCGGGTGCGGGCCAAGACCGGCCTGTGTTCGGTTTGAGGCTTCCCGGGGCGGGACTTGGGGCTCCTCGGCCGCGCTGAGATCCTCAGCGGCTCGGCGTCTGCCGGGCCGGCGCGAGACCCAACGGAGCGACGATTGCGCCGGTGATTGTCAACTTAACCGGCGGGCACCTAACCCGCCTCATGGGGGAGGGGGTCGGACAACAGAAGGGTGGAGCGCGATACATTGTAGGGGTCTCGCCGAGATGCAGAGTTACCTGCTCCGTACGCTTTGCCCGGGAGGCGATCCGCTCGGGTATGCCAGAGCAGCGCATACGCACTCAGCGCGGACCGGCGCATTACCGTGTTCCGGACCTTTGCCTCACGCAGGCCAAGCCGCCTGAGGACGTCTTCACCGAGCCGCCGTTCCTCTGCGTGGAGATTCTGTCGCCCGGCGACGCGGCTGTCGAAGTGCTGGCCAAAATCCGCGAATATCTAGCCTTCGGAGTGGCCTACGTATGGATCGTGGATCCCGAGACGGGCACGGGTGAGATCCAGGCCCAACTGGGGGAGCTCTGATCGGCCTTGTTCCCGCGATAGATCCTGAAGTCTGGCGGCGGTATCCGGAGTACTGCGCATTGAGCGTGGTCGTGCGGGACTTCCGCTTGGCGGACACCGCGGCGATTGCGACGCCGTCGCCGCAGCCGCCCGCCTGGATGGCGGAACACCTGGAGGCGTGGCGCGCCGCTTTTCGCGCGTTCGGCGCGAATCCAAAGAAGACTCCTTGCTCGGTGGAGGCTTTGTGGAAGCGCGTGGAGAAGAACGGGAGCCTGCCCGCGATCGATCCGGTGGTGGACCTCTACAACGCACTGAGCATCAAGTTTGGGGCGTGTTTTGGCGGCGAAGATTTGGATCGGTATACCGGCGTGCCCCGGCTGGTGGTGGCGCGCGGAGACGAGCCGTTCGATACGGTGCGCGATGGCACGCCGGTGATCGAACATCCCGAGGCCGGCGAGATTGTGTGGCGGGACGATCTGGGCGTTACCTGCCGCAGGTGGAATTGGCGGCAGTGCAAACGCACGGCGCTCGGCCGGGACAGCCGGAATCTGTGGTTTATCATCGACCGGCTGCCGCCCATGCCCATCGTGGAGCTGGTGCGCGCCGGTGAGGAACTGGTGGCGGGGCTGGCGCGGGTTTCGCCGGGGATTGCGCATTCGATGGATCTGCTGGAGCCAGGTGAAGAAGGCGGGGCTTAAGCCCCTCGCCGGCTAAAGCCCGCCCTCCAGTGGGGCGGCGGCGCCACGCAACCCTTGACGGAATTTCTCACGTTCGTCGGGAGTCATTTGCTCCCACTGATCCACCATGCGGCGGCGGCCATGCTTGTCGTCGCCGTGCCCTCCACCGAGTCCGCCAACCAGAATCCGCGAGAGGACCAGCAGGCCGAGCGCTTGCCAGAACGTGATCGCGTGGCCACCGAAAACCGCCGGCGCCAACCAGTTCCACAGAACCATCACTATAAAGCCGAAGAGCGCTATGGCCGCCAGCCCCACTGGGGCGAGCAGAGCGATCTTGATTCCTTTTCGCATCCGTTTCTTTCGCATATTTCACGTCCTTATGGGTTCAGATACTCGTCGTAGATTGCCTGTAATCGCCTGCGCAGGTGAAGAACGGCATAGCGCTTGCGCGAGAGGAGGGTGTTCAACCCCACGCCGGTTTCTCCAGCGAGTTCTTTAAAGCTGCGGCCGTCGATTTCATGTGCGATGAACACATCGCGTTGTTCCCGCGGCAGTTCGTCGAGTGCGGCATTCAGTTCCCGCACCAGCACTTTTCGCGCGTATGCCGCTTCCGGGCCGGCGTCCGGCGACGGCAACAGGTCCGCCAGCGTGAGTGCGCCGTCATCGTCGGCTCTCTCCACCAGCGTATCGTCGAGCGCAAACAGCCGTTTCTTGCGGAAGAAGTCGACGATCCGGTTGCGCGCGACGCGGTAGAGCCATGCGGTCGCGTGCTCTAGGGGGTGCATCAACCGGTAGGTCTCGACCAGTTCGTAGAGGACATCTTGCAGGATGTCTTCGGCATCGCCCGCGTCGGGGACGCGTTTCCGAACGAAGTTGCCGAGACGGGACCGCTCGCGTTGCACTACGGCGGCGATCTGCCGGTTCTGCTCCGCGGTCGGTCGCGGAATGTTCAACGCTGCCTCCATCCACTGTTGTAGACGAATTAGAGCGGTCGGATATTGTGGGGAAGAGCGGGGCTTATCAGGAGGGCGGCGGCGAGCAGCGCGCAGAGGATGGGGAACCAGTCGCCGTAGCGTGTGTAGAACGTCTGCTCTTGGATATAGGTAAAGCCCGTCCGGGAAGCGGCCTCAAGGTAGAGCGGCAGCGTGCCGCGCAGGCGGCCGGCGGGGTCGATGGTGCCCGTGATCCCGTCGTTGGTCGAGCGCAATATCCAACGCCGGTTTTCGGCGGCGCGCATGCGCACGATTTCGAGGTGCTGCAGGCGCGCGGCGCTCTTGCCGAAGTAGCCGTCGTTCGAGATATTGAAGAGCACCTCCGCGCCATCCGCGGCAAAGCGCCGCACAAAATTGGGGAACACGGATTCGTAACAGATGAACGTTCCGAATTTGTGGCCGTCGATGGGCGAGACGACTACCTGCTTGCCCGGCGTGAAATCGCCGGCTTCTGTTGTGATGCGCTTGACGAAATCGAAAGGCCAGGGGACGAACTCGCCGAAGGGCACCAAATTGACCTTGTCATAACGGGTGACCAGACGGCCGTCCGGCGATACCAGGATGGCGGAATTCAGCGGCGCGCCTTGCGGCGTGTGCGCGACGACTCCCAGCAGAAGATTGGCATTGGCGGCGCGTGCCAGATCGGCGATATAGCCACGCAGGCGCGGGTCTGCGTCATAATAAAGCGGCGCTGGGACTTCGGGCCAGACGACTAGTGCGGGACGCTCTGCGCCGCCGGCCAGGGCGGTGCGCAGGGAGAGCGCCGCCAGGTTGCGCTGCATGCGGTCGACCGAATCCGGGGTCCACTCGGTGTCTTCGGAGATGTTGGGCTGTACCAGGACGGCGGTGTCATGGCCGCGGCGCGCATCGGGCAGTGTCGGCAGGAAGATCAGGAAGGGCAGCGGGAGCAGCCACATCAGGTGCAGGCGCGGACGTCCCAGCGCGGCCAGAGCCATGGCGGTGGCCATCACCATGAAGACGAACGACAGGCCGTAAACGCTAGTGATGGGCGCCAGACGCATAGGCAATCCCATGTCGATGCCGGCGTTGCCTAGCGCGAGCCAGGCGAATCCGAGCGATCCGTGGGTGGCTTCGACGGCGACCCAAAGGGCCGCGACTCCTGGGGTGGCCCACCACTTGCGCATTAGGATGCCGGCCAGCATGGCGAACACGCCCATGTGCAGAGCTTTGATGAGGCAGAAAAGCAGAAACGACAGCCAGGCGAGCGGGGCGTTGAGGCCGCCGTAGTTGGCTAGCACGCCCTGAATCCAGTAGCAGACCCCGAACCAGAAGACCACGCCCGCGATTTCGCCCAGCAGAAATCTGCGCCACGGGTGCGGCTCGCGCGCCACGGCCACCAGCAGGGGCGCCAGCGCCACGGGCGCGCACCACACCAGATTGAAGCGCGGAAACGCCAGGACGAGCAGGATGGCGGTGAGCAGCGCTCCGAGGTATTTCAACTTGACACCGCTGGCTCATGCGCGCGGCTCGGTAACGCTTCGCCGACCTGGTCGGCCATATAGGAACTGCGCACCAGCGGGCCGCTGAAGACCATTTGGAAGCCGATGGACAGGCCGTAATCGCGGTACGCATCGAATTGCCGCGGTTCGATATACGCGGCTACCGGGAGGTTACGGCGTGTGGGCCGGAGGTATTGGCCGATGGTGGCGACGGCGGTCCCAGCGGCGCGCAGATCGCGCAGCACGGCGTGTACTTCTTCTTCGGTTTCGCCAAGGCCGGCCATCAGGCCGGATTTAGTCGGGATATCGCGGCGATAGCGGCGCGCGAAATCCAGTACATCGAGCGATTGTCGATAATCGGCCTGCGGGCGGACGCGGGAGTAGAGGCGCGGGACGGTCTCGATGTTGTGATTGAAGACATGCGGGGCGGCGTCCAGGACGCGGGCCACGGCCTGCAGGTCGCCGCAGAAATCGGGCGTGAGCACTTCGACGCGGGCGTCCGGGAGGGTGCGGCGCACGTGGCGCACGGTTTCGGCGAAGTGGGCGGAGCCGCCGTCGCGCAGATCGTCGCGATTGACGCTGGTGATCACGACGTAGCGCAAGTTCATGGAGGCGGCCATGCGGGCGACGTTGGCGGGCTCGGAAGGATCGAGGCGCATATCCCGCTTGGCGGGAGAGCCTTTCGGGACGGAACAGAATCCGCAGCCGCGGGTGCACAGGTTGCCGAGGATCATGAAGGTGGCCGCGCCGCGCGCGAAGCATTCGTGGATATTGGGGCAGCGCGCGGATTCGCAGACGGTATGGAGATTGAGCTGGCGGAGGCCGGCTTTCAGGCGGTGCAGCGCTTCGTAATGGGTGACGCTTTTGCGGGCCCACGCGGGGAGGCGGGGGTGCGGGGTGCGGGCGGGTGCTCCGATTTGAACGAGGGAACTGTCATGAGATGAACGTTTCATTTCGCGTCGCGCGCCAGCGGGGATAAATCCCCGCGCCGGCTAAAGCCCGCCCTCCGAAGGCAGGGTCGAAAAACCAGCCGATGCCGAAGAAAACAAAGGTAGTCCGAAAAGCGAATATTCGGCGAAAAACGCTCCCGCCGCAGTCCGCTTTTTCATGAAATTTCGCGGGCCGCAGGCCCTCCCAAACAGACCACAAGAAACGATGGTCTGCCCCACTATTTTTTCACAAAGGGCTGGAAGCCCAGGCGCTCGAGCTCGGCTTTGGCTTGGCCGAGTTTGGCGAGGTCCGTGTACGGCCCCACCAGCACGCGCGTTTTGCCGGGAGGACCGGGAGACAAGACGGCGGCGAAGCCTTTGTCCTTAAGGGTTTTGGCGACCGTCTCGGCCACATCCTGCTTAACTGCGGCGACCTGCAGGTAGGTTTCGCCGGGGGCCGGTTCGACGGGCGCGGGGTCGGCGGTCGGATTGGAGGCGGGCACTTCGGTCTTGGCCGGGCGGGGCTGCGCGGGCCGAGTGGCGGGTTGCGGTTCGCTCGAATCTTCCTTAGGGGGTTCGGCGGTTGCCGCTGGCGGGTTTTCAGGAGCGGGAGTGGCCCCGGAAGCCGGTTGCGGACGGCCGCCCGAGGTTACCGCCGGGCTCGTTTGATCGCGACCGGCGGCGGCTTGCGTGGCGGGCGTAGAGTTGCGGCCGACGATGTAACCCATCACGAAAAACACCGCGAACAGGATCACCACGATGAAAAATCCGCTGAGCAGTTGGCGGTTGCCCAGCACCAGTTCGAATTCGCCAGTCTCGTTATTCTTCATGGTTCTTTATGGATTACGCCGTTTTGGAGGGCTCAGCCAGCTTGCCCAGAGCGCGCTCCACAGACGACAGTATATCGATTGGCAGAGGGAAAACAATGGTGGTGTTTTTTTCGGTGCCGATTTCGACCAGCGTTTGCAGGTAGCGCAACTGGATGGCCACGGGCTGTTCCTGGATGACCTTGGCGGCCATAGAAAGTTTCTCGGCGGCGCTGTATTCGCCTTCGGCGTGAATGATCTTGGCGCGCCGCTCGCGCTCGGCTTCGGCCTGGCGACCGATGGCGCGGATCATCTGATCGGGCAGGTCCACCTGCTTCACTTCCACCACGGTGACCTTCACGCCCCAGGGCGAGGTGTGCTGGTCGAGGATGGATTGCAGGCGCAAGTTGAGCTTATCGCGCTGGCTCAGGAGTTCGTCCAACTCCACCTCCCCCAGCACGCTGCGTAGCGTGGTTTGCGCCAGTTGCGACGTGGCGTTGAGGAAGTTCGCAACCTCCACGATGGCAAGGCGCGGCTCCAGGACACGGAAGTAGATCACCGCGTTGACTTTGACGGTGACGTTGTCGCGCGTAATCACGTCCTGCGGCGGAACTTCGAGAGTCTCGACGCGCAACGAAACGCGCACGATGCGATCGATGGGGGCGAAGACCAGGATGATGCCCGGTCCTTTGGGTTGATCCAGCAGGCGGCCCAGCCGGAAGATGACGCCGCGCTCGTACTCGCGCAGAATCTTGATGGAGGAGATCAGGTACAACACCACGATGATAATGACAATCGAGGTGAAGCTGGTGACGTCGATCATGTTGGGGCTCCGTTCAGCGGGGGAATAGGTTCTACCGTGAGGTTGAGTTGGTGGATGGCAATGACGCGCACGCGGTTGCCGGCGGCCACCGGGGAAGCCGCGGTCGCATTCCAGTATTCGCCGTGCACAAAGATCCGGCCGTCCGGCGCGAGCGGCGTGACCACGGTGCCGATCTCGCCGATCATGCCTTGGCTGCCGGTGGCCACTTTATTGCGGCGCGCGCGCAGCACCAGCGTGAGCAGCAGCATGGTGACGAGCGAGAAGGGCAGCGCCAGCGCGATGGCCGTGGAGAGGTGAATGCGCATTTCGGGCACGGGACTATCGATCAGCATCACCGCGCCCAGCACCATGGAGAAGGCTCCGCCCGCGCCGAGAATGCCGTGCGTGGCAAACTTGGCTTCCAGGATAAACAGCGTGAAGGCCAGCAGCAGCAGCGCCGCGCCCAACCAGTTGATAGGCAGCACCGATAGCGCGGAGAGACCCAGCAGGGCCATGATGGCTCCCAGGATGCCGGGCACGATCAGACCCGGCGAGCTGAACTCCACGTAGATGCCGAGCGCGCCCAGCACCAGCAGCACCAGCGCGATGTTGGGATCGGCGACCGCCGACACGATCTTCTGGCGCCAGTTTCTTTCGTACACTTCGACGGCCGCGCCGCGGGTGTGCAGCACCACACGAGTGCCATCGAGCCGGGTGACTTCGCGGCCATCGAGTTGGTCGAGCAAATCGCGCTCGTCGCGCGCCACCAGTTCGATGAGATGATTGTCGAGGGCCTCTTTGTCGGTGAACGACTGACTCTCGCGGATGGCCTTCTCGGCGAGCGCACTGTTGCGCCCGCGCTTGGCGACGATGCTGCGCAGAGAGGCGGCCGCGTCGTTTTCGACTTTCTGTTTCATGACGGCATCCATCTCGCCGGTCATGAGCACGGGATGCGCCGCGCCGGTATTGGTGCCGGGCGCCATGGCGGCGACGTCGCCGGCCTGCAGGATGAAGAAGCCCGCGGAGGCGGCGCGCGCGCCGCTGGGCGCGACGAAGGTGACCACCGGCATGGGTGCGGCGACAATCTTTTCGATAGATTCCCGCATGGCGTCCATGAGGCCGCCGGGCGTGTTTAAGCGCACCAGCAACAACGCGGCATCCTCCTGTTTGGCTTGTTGTATGGCGCGCGACAGAATTTCGGCGGTTACGGGATGGATCATGCCGTCCACGTCCACGGCCAGCACCCGCGGGGCCGCGGCCCTGGAACTCGCTGCGGCCAGCGCCAGCAGGAGCAGACTCGCCATTCGCAATCGCAAGATAACATTAATATACCTCCGTTGAGACACTCGTGTCCGAAACGCGGCGATTGGCTGAAACATCACGCCCGCCGAAATGGTGATGGGATTGATAAAAACTTTTTGCGGTGCGCGCGGTGAAGTCTGGTAAAATCAAAGGATCAAGTTGAAAGTTTGGGAGAGAATATCTTGTATGGCAACAAAAAGAAGCAGCTCCGAGCCTGTAGTGTCTTCCGGCGCCGCTCCGGTGCGCGCCAAAAGTACGGCCACACGTAAGCATAGGAACACGGCTGTAAAAGAGAGGTCCGAGAGTGCCATCGCCCCTTCGTCCGCGGCAGCAGCGCCGGCATCCGATCCGACGTTCGATCGAGTAGCTCAACTGGCGTATTCCTACTGGGAAGCGCGCGGTTATCGAGACGGATCTTCCGAAGAAGACTGGCTGCGCGCCGAGCAGGCATTGCGCGCGGGCCTGAACTAAAACAAGAAGTCAGGAGACAGAAGTCGGAAGACAGAATGGCTTCGTCGCCGCGATAGTTCACGCTAGCGGTTTTTCAAGTTACTTATATTTGCGCAGAACGGCGAGAAGGCGCCCCTGTATCTGCACGTCCGCGGTCGGCACTATGATCGGCTGGAGGGCGGCGTTGGCGGGCTGGAGGCGAACTTTGCCTCCGGGTTCGCGATAGAAGCGCTTCAGCGTGGTCTCCGTGCCTTCGACGAGGGCCACCACGATTTCGCCGTCGCGCACCTCGGCGGTGCTCTCGAGCAGCACCATGTCGCCATCGCAGATATGATCGCCGATCATGGATTCGCCGCGAACTTCCAATGCGAAAGTACCGGGGTGCCCCACGAAATCGGCGAAACTGAGGGTGGCGCGCTGCGCGACGGACTCGACCGGCAAGCCGGCGGCGATGCGCCCAAGCAGCGGGATTTCCAGCGCGGCGGCATCCCGATGGCGGCGGTTCTCCTGCACGTATTTGGGGCCGAGCTCCAGCGAGCGGCTCTGATTGATGCCGCGCTTCAGGTAGTTCTTGGCCGTTAGCGCGGAGATGTGTTTGTGTACGGTGGCGAGCGAGGCCAGGTTCAGGCCTTGCGCCAGCTCTTCGTAGCTGGGGCTATAGCCGTTGTCGTCGACGAACTTCGCGATCAGGTCGAGCACTTGCTTTTGGCGGCGGGTTAGGGCCATGGGACTACTCCTCTCTGTCTATTGTGGGCGAAGGAAAAGAGAAATGCAAGGGGGTGGGTGAAAATGGCGTATAATTGTTGGTGGCTTCATGAGCCCTCAAGTCCAGATTTGGATGCCCACGATTCTGGCGCTGTTTAGCAGCCTGCTCGTGGTAGTTCTAGCGCTTGGTTGAATATCAAAGCTGACCGCGCAAATCGACGGCGAACTCGAAGTTATGGTCAGTAAGTTTATAGGGCGTACCGTCACCGTATTTGTTACCATGCACACCGTGTTGTGGGCGGTTGTAATGGTCGTCTGGTATTTTGCTTGGCGAGTTGAACCTGCCCCGATGGGTCCATTATTTAATTTCTCGAAAGGGTTTCTCAGCCGGATCGATACATTGGCCGCGTCCCCACTAGATGCCTTTTCGGTTAGTGCAGCATTGAACATAGCTAAACGGTTTGGGGCTGATCTTGGGCTCACGTACGCAATTCTGTTCGGATGTTTCGTCTTGCTGGCCGGCACCTCGCAGTGGTACTTAATAGCGCGCCTTGTTCAGTGGGTCGCCGCAAGATTCGGCCAGTCCACCGCCGTGTGTCTGAGCGGCGGTATTGCCTGCGGCGTCTCGCTCGCGTTTGTTTCATGGGCCATGTCCTGGTAAGGACGAACCAGCACAGATTGAAGCGCTCCGGGCGGAGACGCGGCGAGGCTTTGCCGAGTTGCGCCTGGATTTTCATACGGAGATTTCGCGGTTGACTCGCCGCGTGGAGCGTCTTGAAGGGCAACGCGGCCTGGTGCACCCATAGCCCCCGCCCTACTTCTGCAATGCGGCCCGGGTTTCACGCAAGGTATTGGCCAGCGATTCGCGGGGCAGCGTCGTGATTATAGGCTCAATCAGCCATCCCAATCCCGCCGGTATGGCGCGCGTCAGCGAGATGGCTTCACACTCCACGTAGACGCCGCCGTCGCGCTCCTGGAATCTCCAGTAGGAGTACATCCGCCACAGGAAGCCATCGTCGTGGCCCGGCGGCAGGAGGCGCTCGTCCGGTTTGCCGGCGTTTTCGACTTCCGCGATGCGCGTACTGTAGGCGCGGCTGTGGCAACGGCCGCCATCCAGCGGAAAATATCGCACGTCGTAGTCCGTGTCAAGGATCACGGTGACGACTTTCTTCTTCATCAGCCGAAGATACACTTTGAAGTCGTTTCCGTTACGGCCGGCCAGGCGCGACGCCAGCACTTCGGGCTTGTAGTTGTCTTGATTGCGGTCGTAATCCTGCATGAGGGCGAGAGTCTTCGCCAGTGTGACTCCCGGGATAAAGACAGCGCCGATCCAATCGTGGATCAATCCGCCGGGCACCGGGATGGTATCGTGGGCGCCGCGGTTCTCGATCGGCACTTGTCCTTGCCGGGCTTGCGCGAGGCGTTGCGGTTCTTCATCCACCCAGAGGAATTCGGCGCCGGGAAGGAGGCGCCGATCCAGGTTCTTCTCGGTCTCGCCAATATAACGGTCGAAGGCATGCACGGTTTCCGGTTTCAGATCCACCGCCCGCGCGCCGAAAACGGAAACGCCGCACAGGACCAACGCGGCAGCCAGTCTCATTTTGAATTTTCCTGGCCGCGCATGTAGATGGTACGGGTGGGGAAGGGCAACTCGATTTTTTCCTGGCGGAGGCGCTTCAGGATGCGTTTCCGCAGTTCATGCCGCACGCGGAACTGATCGGCGAATTCTTCAACGTTGTAGCCGAGGGTGAAGCCCAGCGACCAATCGCCGAAGCCGGGATCGAGTTTCACGTCTGGCGCGGGATCGGCCAGCAGGCCGCGGATTTCGCTGGCGGCGGCCTGGGCTTCTTCGAGCAGCACGCGCTCGACCCGGTCGGGGTCGCTGTCGTGCGACACGTTGATCTGAATCGACACACCCACGCGTTTATCCGGCAAATAGAAATTGGTGACGATGGCCTGCCCCAGCTTGCTATTCGGAATGATAATCATGTTGTTCGACAGCCCCCGGATGGTGGTGCTGCGCCAGCCGATATCGGTGACGTAGCCTTCCTCGCCGGTATTGAGGCGGATGTAATCGCCCAGCCGGACCTGGCGGGCCACGGCCATATAAAAGCCCGCGAACAGGTTCGAGAGAGTGTCTTGCAACGCCAGCGCCACAGCCAAGCCACCGACTCCCAGGGCGGTCAAGACCGGGGTGATGGAGATGCCAAGCTGGTTGAGCAGGACCAACAGGCCCAAGATCACCACGGTCAGTTGCGCGAGCGTTTGCGAGAGCGTGGTGACAGGCAGTGCCCCTGGAACATCCTTGCCATAGAAACGGATGAGATCGCCGGCCAGGCGCGAGCTGACGATGGTGAGCGACAGGATCCACAGCACCAGCAGGACGCGGCTGGTCCACTGCGTCGCGTGCGGGAGCAAGCTGGGCAAGTCCGACGATTGCATGGACAAGTGGGCGCCGAGGATCAGCACCCAGATCATGAAGGGGCCCTTCAGGGCATCGATGACGATCCGGGGCGTGGGACCTTTGCTGCGCTCCGCCCAGGAGCGCAGCAGGCGCACGATCAGATGTTTGGCGGCGTAGCCCGCCGCCAGTGTCAGCGCCAGCACGCAAAGGGGAACGATCAGTTGCACCCAGTGCCGCGCCAGAAACTGTTGACCTGCGCCCAATCCATCCATGGCAGCTTCCATCATAACCGTGCGCGGGCTTTCGCCTGCACGCGGCACCGTTCCAGCGCGTCAACCGTTTATGCGGACATTTCCCATTCTGCTGGTTTTGGCGCTAGCTCTGACGCCAGGCGGCAGTGTGTGGGCATCGGAGGCCTCCAGGCTTTACAAACAAGGACGCAAGGCCGAAAAAGCGGGCCAGGTGGCGCGGGCGTATCTGCTGTATGCGGAGGCCGCGGCGCTGGAGCCGGACAATCGTTTGTATTGGTCGCGCAGC
>Ga0302326_10001711_pt1 | contig 55119 bp, 41 predicted proteins | sample Palsa_T0_3_FD_202264 | JGI IMG/M metagenome (GOLD analysis project Ga0302326, IMG submission 202264) | Peat permafrost microbial communities from Stordalen Mire near Abisko, Sweden - Palsa_T0_3 | ecosystem: Environmental > Terrestrial > Soil > Palsa > Peat permafrost | place: Sweden: Abisko...
CGATGCGAGCGTGGCGGCGGCTGACACCGGGATCCTCGACAACGTAGTCCCCGTCGGGGTCGCGTCCGATCGTCACGCTCGACGCGTCGACCGACACGAGATGGCCGGCGTTCATCCCGGTGAGGAGCGTCAGCGTGGCGCGCGAGCCCGTTCCGACGTACGCGTGGACGGGGAGGACCGGCGTCTTGCGGTCGATGTCGGGAGGCGGGACGGCCGCCATCGTCGGCCTCGCGGTCGGACATCGGGCCACCAGGTCGGACTCGGCGGACAGGTCCGGGACGACGTCCTGCATGTCACTCACGTTGTGTCAGTACGAGCACGCTCTGTGCCACCGGTCCTATTCTCTCTGGCCCGGGCGCTATTCACGATTAGGGCGGCTACGTTTCGGCTGGCATCGGACTTGCGTACCGGGCCGCACGCCGCGGTCTACTCACCGCGCGAAGAGGTTCACCATGGTCCGTTCTACAAGATTGGTTGCAACCACCACGCTCACGGTCTGTCTGCTGGCCGCTGCCGTCGCCTGCAACAACGCGTCGGACGACGCGAACAAGGCCAAAACGGCCCAGGCCATGGCCGACGACAAGAGCGGGGCTGCGACCCGCGAGTCGGACGAAAAGGCAAAGAATGCGCAGGCCGAAGCGGAGACGAAGATCGCCGCTGCGCACGCGGACTTCATGACGATGCGAGAGAACTACCGCCACACGACAACCCAGAATCTTGTGGATCTCGACCAAAAGGTCGACGTCTTGACGGCGAAGGCGGGCCAGTCGAGCGGCAAAGAAAAAACCGACCGCGACGCCGGATTGAAGCAAATTCACGCAAGCCGCGACGCATTTCAACAACTCTACAAGTCTCTCGACAGCGCGTCGGAGGCGACGTGGGACGACGCGAAAGCCCGCGTCGACAAGGAATGGACCGACCTCAAGGCCATGGTCGACCGAGTCTGACCCACGCCGTGAGCACCGCCGTCGTGTGCATTTGCACATAAAGCACGAGCAGCGCGCCAGGCGCCGGCCGGCCGGCGGCACGATCCGTGCTCTGGAGTCTCGTCGAATCGGCCGCGCAAACGCGCGGCCGATCGATCGTCGATCCAACTATCGTTCGCTCAGGAATGTCCTCGAGCGGCGTCGAAGCCACTTCAAGGGAGATACTTCATGATTCGTCGACCTTATTATCAATATACGCGTGCACTTCTCATCGCGGGCCCCGCGATCGCGCTCGGGTTCTCGAACAGCGGATGCACCGCGGCGGACAACGCAGTCGCCAACGTGCAGGCGACCCTCTCGGGGTGCAGCGAATTCAGCGGCGGACCTTCGGCCATCGCCGCGCTGTCGATCAACGGCGATGCCAGGGCGTTCGTGACCGCCAGCGCAAATCTCGTCGCCGTCGCCCAAACGTCCGAAACCGCGGTGCTCAACGCCTGCCTCGGCATGGCGGCAGACCTTCATATCACCGACACTTGGACTTCGATGGCTCCGAGCGCGGGCGAGGCGCCAGACGCCGAGACCAGAGAGGTGTGCACCCAGGTCACGAACACGATCACGGCCACGCTGACGGCCAACGCGAGCGCCGGGTGCACGCTGGTCATCTCCGGCGGCCACTGCGTCGTCGACGAGACGGAACAGGTCAGCTGCGAGTCGGCATGCACGACCAATACGACGTGTCAGCCGGGCAACATCACGACGCTTTGCTCCCCCGCCTCGCTCACCGGGCAATGCAGCGGTACGTGCAATGCGATGGCGACGTGCGAGGGTAGCGTCACCACGCAGGCCCAGTGCCAGGGCACGTGCGAGGGCGACTGCACCGGAATGTGCGGCTCGGATCCGTGCATGGCGAGGCATTGCAAGGACGAATGCGCCGGCACGTGCACGGGCGACTGCACCTTGGCCGCCGACACGATGGTCAACTGCGGCGCGAGCGTCAACTGCCGGGGTGGATGCAGCGTGACGTACACGGCGCCGGAATGCGAGACGACGGTCACGCCGCCCGTTTGCAACGTGAGCCAGGCCTGTCAGTCGAGCTGCAAGAGCAACGCGGAGGTCACGTCCGTGTGTACGCCCCCGGGCGCGTCTCTGGAGTGCACCGCGACCGCGTCCGCTACGGTCACCTCGGCCGGCGAAGCTCTCGATGCGGCCGTCGATCTCGCGGATTCGTCGCCCCTCGACGCCACCCCGCCTCCGCTCGACTCCACCGTAGCCTCGCTCGACGCTTCCCTCGCGTCGCTGGACGCGTCGCTCGACGCTTCGGCAATCACAGGCGACGCATCCGGTACGGTCGCCGTCGCCGCAAATCTCCAGGCGCTGATCGGCACCGTCAAGACGCACATGCCGGCGATCATTCTCCTGGTCAACACGCAAGCCAATCTCTACCTCGACGCAACGAACGAGGTCACGTCGACGGGCACGACCGTCGTCGACAACGTGACGAGCGAGGGTGGAAAATCGCTTGCCTGCGCGACCACCGCCGTCTCGGCCGACGTGTCGGCGTCCGCGAGCATGAGCATTTCGGTGCAAGCGAGCTCGAACGTCAGCGGGGCATGCGGCGGGCCTACGAGCAGCTAAGCCCCGGCCTCGCATTCTCATATTGCCTAACTGGATGGCAAAACCGTGGTTTGGAGTCGTCGTGTCTGTCGAGTGATTAACCTGCAGACCATGACGAAGAATATTGTGAACGCGACCAAAACAGGCGTCGCCCTCCTTGCCATCGGTCTCTGGTCCTGCGCAAGCTCGGATGGGGGCAGCACCGGTGACGGGGGAGGGCCGGCCCAGGCCGAGGGTGGCGGGGCCATGCCGAACGACGCCGGAGTGGCCACCGGCGGCGACGCGGCATCGGGGGGCGGCGCGACACCGGGTGCCGACGCGACCGCCGGCGCGAACACGATGGACGGAGGGAGCATGGCCTTGGCCCCCGGCGCGGTGGATCTCAGGTCGGCCGGCAGCTACGCGATCCTCGCGATGAGCGGGATCTCCACCGTGCCCACGTCCGCGGTGACGGGGGACCTTGGCATTTACCCGGCCGGTGCCAGCTCCATCACCGGATTCCCGCTGACCGCCGATGCGACCAACGAGTTTTCGACGTCGCCGCAGGTCACCGGAAGGATCTACGCTTCTGACTACCAGCCGCCGACTCCCGCGACCCTGCTGGCCGCCGTTGGCGACATGCAGCAAGCGTTCACGGACGCGGCGGGGCGCGCCCCTGGGGTCACCGAGCTTGGCTCCGGGAACATCGGCGGGATGACGCTGATGCCAGGCGTGTACGGGTGGAGCACGGGCCTTCTCGTTCCTGAAAATGTCACGCTGACGGGGAGCGCAACGGACGTCTGGATCTTTCAGATCGCCGGAACTCTCACGGTGAGTGCGGCGACCAGCGTCATCCTCGCGGGCGGCGCCTTGCCGGAGAACATCTTCTGGCAGGTCTCCGGGGCCGTAGCGCTCCGCGCCACGTCGGCGTTCGAAGGAGATATTCTCGCTCAGACGTCGATTGCCTTGGAGACCGGCGCGTCGATCAACGGCCGACTCTTGGCCCAAACCGCGGTCAACATCGAGAGCAGCACCGTCGTCGAGCCGTGACGAGGTGAGGCGCGTCGCCTTCATCACGCGGAGTTGGGATGGACCCTCGGCGCGCGGGTCAGGAGCCGTTGGAGCGGTGCTCGCTCAGCCAGGCGAGGATCTCGCGAATGCTGCCCGTCGCGAGCGCCACGCACGTGTCGGCCGCCCCGTAGTAGATTCGTAGCGTGTCGCCGTCGGGCCCCACGGTGTATCCACCCGGGAACGTGACGTTGTCGACGTCGCCGTCCTGTTCGTACGGGGCCTCGGGGCCGAAGATCCACGAGTCGCCGCGCATCAGGCATTGGTCAGGCTGATCGATCGCGAGCAGAGCGACGCCCAACCTGTAGAGGCACCCCGCCGCGTTCTGGCGGACCCCGTGATAGAGCATGAGCCATCCTTCGCGGGTCTCGATCAGCGGGGGGGAGAGGCCCACCTTGTTGGCGTCCCACCAGCCACCTTTTCGAGCGGAGAGCACCAGCTTGTGGCTCCCCCAGTTGCGAAGATCCGGCGACTGCGACATCCAGACGTGCGCTCCCGAGTCGGTCATCGGCCGGTGGACGAGCGCGAAGCTCCCATCGACACGGCGCGGCAGGAGAGCCGCGTCCTTGTCGTCCGGCTGCATGACGAGCCCACAGCGCTCGAACGTGCGAAAATCCGGCGTCAATGCGAGCGCGACCCCGGGGCCGGCCTTCCCGAAGGCCGTGTAGGCGATCGCGTATTTCCCGAGCTCGTCGACGAAGGTGATCCGCGGGTCTTCGATTCCCCAGAGCTCCTCCGGATGATTCTCCGGGTCGGCGCGCAGCGTGGGCTCGGGGTCGATGACCCAGCCGTCGACGCCATTGACCGACCGGGCGGCGCACAAGTGAGACAGGCCGCGTCGATCCTCGACCCTGCAGAGGAGCAACGTGGTCCCATCCTTCAGCAGGGTGGCACCGGGATTGAAGACGGAATGGGCCGGATAGGGCCAGTCCGCGGCGGTCAAGATCGGGTTCTTCTCGTGACGGTGAAAGAGCGTCTGATACCCGCGCGTGGTGGTCATTGCGTCATCTCGCTGGCACTCGGGCTCGGCGCCGGAACCAACCGAGCTGCACCCGCCCGGTCGGCCGCTCGCATGTCGAGAAGGGCGATGAGAAAGGAGAGCGTCGACTCGGCCCCCTGGTTTTCGTTGGCGCGGTCGGCATGAATCCCATCACGGCAGCCGCCGGTCTTCGGATCGTAGACCGATTGTTTGAGCGTGTTTTGGCCCAGAAACCAGGCGAACGCGCGCCGCGCTTCGCGCCCCCATCGTGGAGCCCCGGTCAACCGTTGCGCGTCGAGACACGCGGCCACCATGGCGCTCGCCTCGACTGGTTGCTGATCGAAGGCGGCCATGGTCTGCCCGCGCACGTAAAAGCCGTTCGAGCCGACGGGTGCGAAACAATCCCCATCCGAGCCCTGCACGTTTGCGAGCCACTCGAGTGATCGCAATCCCACGGACGTCATTTCTTCATTCTCCATCCATGCTCCCGATACAAGGAGCGCCTGAGGAAGTCGTGCGTTGCTGTACGTGAGGCGGTCTTCGAACCATGGCCACGACGCGTCGCTCGTCTGCCGGTAGAGATCGAGGAGGCGTTCGGCGAGCGCTCGCCCCTCGGCCTGGACGTTCGTGTCGCCATTGAACGCGCCGAGGTACTCGTCGACGCCGAGAAGCGCGTAGGCCCACGCGCGCGGGCTGGAGAACCGCAAGACCGCTGGAAGCGCGGCATGAAAGAGGTTCCCGGCCAGGCTCCGCCTTCCCGGTTCGGCCGACCGTCCGACGACCGTGCCGAGCGCCCAGAGCGCGCGCCCGTGGCTGTCCTCGGACCCTTCCTGCTCGATCCATCGCCGCGAGAACGACATGATGTTCCGGAACCGTCCGCGCTCGGCGTCGAACGCATGGCTCACGAACGCGAGGTAACGCGTCGTCAGCGCCCGGACCGCACGGATGTCCTCGACGGTCCCGCCGTCCTCGACGAGCGTCACGAGCAGCAGGGCGCGCGCGTTGTCGTCGAGGCAGTAGCCGTCTCCGTAGCGTGGGACGTCGAAGAGCGCGTGCTGGAGAATCCCCGTCGAATCGGTCATCCGCTTCAGATGATCGAGGTTGAGGTCCGGGAGGACGGCGGGGCGACGGTCGAGCGTCTTCGCCGTGAACGCCGTGCGCAATCGCTCGCCGTGCTCGGCGCGCGCGCGCTCGAAAGTCTCGACGTAGCTGCGCGCGACGGCGGGCCATTCCATGCTCCGTCCGTACGCCGAGGCGACGGCCTGGATCGTGGTCCGCCTGGTGTCGTTGGCGAGGAGGTCGATCACTTCGTTGGCAATGGCCTGAGGATCGTTCCACGGGACCAGGACGCCTCGCCCGTCGGCCAAGACGTCGCGCGCGTACCGATACGGCGTCGAGATGGCCACCTTGCCGGAGCCGACCGCGTAGGCCAGCGTGCCGGACGTGCTCTGTTCGGGGTTGAGGTACGGCGTGACGTAGATGTCGGCCGCCGAGAGGAACTCGGAGAGCTCGCCCTGGCTCACGAACCGGTCGTGAAAGATCAGGCTCGAGTCGACACCGAGGCGCTGCGCCCGGTTCACGAGCGAAAGCCGGTAGGTCTCCCCGTTCTGAGCTTTCACCTTCGGGTGTGTGGCCCCGAGCACGATGTAGACCGTCTCGGGATGCCGCTTCAGGATCGCGGGAAGAGCGTCGATGACGTTCTCGATTCCCTTGTCCGGCGAGAGCAGCCCGAAGGTGAGCAGCACGTGCTTGCCCCTGACACCGAGGCGATCCTTGCTATGGCGCGTGTGGGGGGCGATGCGAATGCCGTGCGGGATGAGATCGATCTTGGCCGCCGGGACGCGATGGACCTCGCGCAGGAGCGTGGCGCCGTGCTCGCTCATCAGCACGACGCGCTCCGACAGCGCGCAGAGCTCGTCCATGACGCGTCGCTGCAGCGCGTTCGGTTCGCTGAGCATCGTGTGCAACGTCGTGACGACCGGCATCCGGAGCTCGCGCAGCAGCGTCAAGACGAGCGCGCCCGCCTTGCCGCCAAAGATCCCGTATTCGTGCTGCACGCACACGACGTCGAAGTCGTTGACGTTGAGAAAGTCCGCGGCTCGCCGGTACGACGCGACCTCGCTCTCTTCGATCTCGAAGCGAACCCTGGGGGGGTACGCGTGGCGGTACGTCTGCTGGTCGCCGCCCTCGTTCATTGCGACGACGCAGCAGTCGATGCCCGAGAACTCGCTGACGATCGCGTCGCTCAGATCGGTAGTGAACGTCGCGATTCCGCATTGCCGCGGCATGTGATTGCCGAGCATCGCGACTTTCGAGATGCTTCCGGCGCTGGCGGGCTGCGAGGCGGCGCTCATCGAGTCCTTCCACCACGCTTCCGTCCGCCGCGCGCCGTGTGCTCGGAGCTCAAAATGTCCCCAGCGCGACCAGGCCGTGGCCTGCCACACCAACCGGCGCGGGGGCCACCCGCACTGTGAGCCGAAGGTCGGCAGAAGGGCGCGCAGTCGCCGTCGCCTGAGAGGCGCTCAGCAGGCCGAAGAGGATGGCTGCGAGGCTCGCCGCCTGGAAGGCGCCGTCGAGGACGAGCAGCTGCTTCCCGGCCTTGTCAGAACACACGCCATCCGGGCAGGCAGGACGCTGCGTCAGGTCGATCCACGGTCCCAGGACGGGTACGACAAGCGTGCGATCGACGGTGAGCCCGCTCGTCGCTGCGACCATCGCCGCCGGAGCGTAGGAGAAGGCGAGCGCCGTGACGCCTCCGATCAGCCACAGGCTCGGCCCGGGCGCAGGGGGCGGCGGCTGCTCCGGTGTCGCAGGCGCGGGCGGCGCAATGGGTTCCTGCGCCAGGGCTACGCCCGGAACGATGAGGGTGGCGGCGACCACCAGGGCGATGCCGCGAACGATGGACATGGTCATCTGGCACCCTGCTCGAGCCGAAGCGCAGTGCACCTTGCGGGCCATGAGGGCGCAGCTGCGCTTTGACCCGGAACCCAAGCCCAATGAACCTCGGGCGAATCGCCAATCGCGACCGGCCAAAGGCGAATCGCCAATTGCGACTCGAGGCCGTCGCCCGGGGGGAGGTCAGGCCGGAGCGTTGACGATCGTGCCGTGATGCTTACGTTGCCGCCCAAGCCGAGCGCTCGGGGGACGCGAGCACCGGCACCCCCGGAAGGCTTTGATCGCGAGCCGGGCGACGCCAGGTTGTCTGGCCATCGCTCGAATGGTCTCGGAAGTCATCGCCGGAAAAAGGAAATTGTCAATGAGCAAGATTCGCCCGCTTCAGGATCGCGTCATCATTCGGCGCCTCAAAGAGGAAGAGAAGAGCAAGGGGGGCATCATCATCCCCGACACGGCCAAGGAAAAGCCCGCCGAGGGCGAGGTGATGGCCGTCGGCAGCGGGAAAATCCTGGAGAACGGGACCGTGCGCAAGCTCGACGTCACCGTAGGCGACCGCGTGCTCTTCGGAAAGTACGACGGGACCGAGGTGAAGATCGACGGCGAGGACCGCCTGATCATGCGCGAGGACGACATTCTCGGAATCCTGGAGAAGTAGCGCGCGCGACGGGTCGTAGCGCGATTGCAACCAAGCTCTGTCAGCTCACGATAACGAGGTTTACTAAATGTCAGCGAAAGAAATTGTTTATACCGATCAGGCGCGCAATCGAATCCTCGCGGGGGTCAACGCGCTTGCCGGGGCCGTGAGGGTCACGCTCGGCCCGAAGGGCCGCAACGTCGTCATCGAGAGGAGCTACGGCTCGCCGACGATCACGAAGGACGGCGTCACCGTAGCCAAAGAGATCGAGCTCGAGGACCGCTTCGAGAACATGGGCGCGCAGATGGTGCGCGAAGTGGCGAGCAAGACGAGCGACGTGGCCGGAGACGGAACCACGACGGCGACGGTTCTCGCGCAGGCGATCTACCGCGAAGGCTCGAAGCTCGTCGCGGCGGGGCACAACCCCATGGAGATCAAGCGTGGCATCGACAAGGCGGTCGAGCACGTCGTCGAGTCGCTCAAGAAGATGGCCAAGCCGACGAAGGACCCGAAGGAAATCGCCCAGATCGGCGCCATCAGCGCGAACGGCGACAAGGAGATCGGCGACAAGCTCGCCCAGGCGATGGAGAAGGTCGGCAAGGAAGGGGTCATCACGGTCGAGGAGAGCAAGACTGCCGAGACGACGCTCGAAGTCGTCGAAGGGATGCAGTTCGACCGCGGGTACCTCTCGCCGTACTTCGTCACTGACCCCGAGCGCATGCAAGTCGCGCTCGAGGACGCCTACATCCTCATCAGCGAGAAAAGAATCTCGAACATGAAGGATCTCCTTCCGGTGCTCGAAGCCATCGCGCGCCAGCAGAAGCCGTTGGTCATCATCGCAGAGGACATCGATGGCGAAGCGCTCGCCACGCTCGTCGTCAACAAGCTCCGTGGCACGCTCGTCTGCGCAGCCGTCAAGGCGCCGGGCTTCGGGGATCGCCGCAAGGAGATGCTCACGGACATCGCGGTCCTGACGAAGGGTCAGGTCATCAGCGAGGACCTCGGGCTCAAGCTCGAGAACGTGACCCTCACGGATCTCGGCCGTGCCAAGCGGGTCACGATGGACAAGGACACCACGACCATCGTCGACGGGGCAGGGGAGAAGGACAAGATCAAGGGCCGGATCGCCGAGATCCGGGTCCAGGTCGAGAAGACGACGAGTGATTACGACCGCGAGAAGCTCCAGGAGCGCCTGGCGAAGCTCGTCGGCGGCGTCGCGATCGTCAAGGTGGGCGCGGCGACCGAGACGGAGATGAAAGAGAAGAAGGCGCGCGTGGAAGACGCGCTCCACGCGACGCGCGCCGCGGTCGAAGAGGGCGTCGTCGCCGGTGGGGGCGTGGCGCTGATTCGTGCGCAGAAGGCGCTCGACGACCTCAAGCTCTCGGACGATCAGCAGGTCGGCGTCCGCATCATCCACCGGGCGATCGAGGAGCCTCTTCGCCAGATCGTGCAGAACGCGGGGCTCGAAGGCGCGGTCGTGGTCAACAAGGTCAAAGAAGGCAAGGGCGACTTCGGCTACAACGCGGCGACCGATCAGTACGGCGACCTGCTTGCGATGGGTGTCATCGACCCGGTCAAGGTCGTGCGCACCGCGCTGCAGAACGCCGCGAGCGTCGCCGGTCTGATGCTGACGACCGAGTGCCTCGTGGCCGAGATGCCGAAGGGCGAGCGCGCGGCCGGCAATCACGCAGGCGAAGACTTCCAAAGTTAGTTCGAAAGGGAAGGGACCGCGCCGTCCGCAGTCGACGGCGCAGTCCCCTGGGCGGCCAGTGCAGCGCCGCCGCAGCCGTGACTCGCGCCAGAGCGCCTTCGCGCGAATCTGGCCGATCGGGTGAACAGTTGGCCGATGACACCAACTGCACCGCTGATTCGGGTCGGTAAGCTTGCCGACCCATGGGGAGCGACGAGGTGTCGAGGGTACGCGGCAGGTGCCTGCGCCACGCGAAAGGCGCCTGCCGCGCCTGCCTGGTCGGCGCCGCGGGATGGGCGCTAGGTGGATGCGTACCGGACTCCGTAGGTTACGGCGACTACGGCGCCCCGGACGACGGGGGCGACGAAGCGACCACCGTGAACGTCGCTCCCAACGCCTCTCCCGACGCCCTCGCGCCGGTGAGCTTGCCGGAGGAAGCGGCCACGCAGCACGACTCCCGCGCGTTCCTCGACGGAGGGGAAGTTCCGACGTCGACTCTCGGCTGCGACCTGTCGGGGCGCTGGCTCGTCGTCGTCCGCGAGGTGACGACCGGCCTCGGAGCGCAGGAGGCAGACCACGAGTGGCTTTACTTCGAGATGACCCAGACCGGGTCCGCGCTGACGGTCACCAAGGGCCTCTCGTGCGGCCAGAACGTCGTCGGGATCTCCGCCGTCTCCGCCAACGTCGACGACCCCAAGGTCTGGCCGGCCATGCTCGTGTACGACGCGGAAACTGGGCGCGCCGGCACCAGCACCGCGATGGGATCGGGGTGCACCGTCTCGTTCGACAAGTTTTACGAGATCGTCGGCGCGACGGTGCCCTACTACCAGAACCCGGCGACCACGATGCCCACGTCCTCGCAAGAGGCAACCTCGAGCAGCCCAGGCTGGGAGGACTGGGACAACGACGGCAAGCCTGGCTTCACGGTGAACGTGACTGGATTGGCGACAGGACAAATTTACCTCTCGTCCCGGCGATGGAACGAATGGTCCGGGACCATCCCGACCGGCTCGAACACCTTCACGATACCCGACGACTGGGACATCGAGTCGGACCGGCTCGGCTACGACGGGTCCTCGCTTTTGACCGAAACGGCCGCCGCCACCAAGGACAACGACGCATCGCTTCACTTCGTGACCTTCGCGCGTCTCACGGCGGCGCAGGCGACGGGCGACGACGCCGATACGTGCGCCGCGGTGCGCTCGCTGGCCCCGACGCTCGCGCCGCAGGCGTCCAACTAGACCGTGCGCCGCTCGATCCGGATTCTTTGGGCGCTCTGCGCCGCCGGCCTCGCGGCATCGAGGAACGCGGCCGCGTCGCCCCTTTTGGATCTCACGGGGGGCGCGGACGGCCCGGGAGGAATGCAGCCCGGCACCGTCGGCGGAGGCGCGTCGGCCGCGTACTTCAACCCGGCGTTGCTCGTCGACGCGCCGGCCGGTCTCACGATCGGTTTCCTGACGATCGCCGAGGAGATTGGCATTTCGCTCGACGGGCGGCCGAGTACGAGCGCCGCGGTACCGGGTGGGATTTCGAACGCGGCGTTCCCCAACGGGTCCCCGATCGGCAACATCCCCATCACGACCGCCCAGCTGCAGGCCACGCATCCCCGCCAGGGAGCCGGGACGGGCCACCAAGTCTTCGCGTACGAGTACGTCGGCTTCGTGGCCAGGCTCTTCGACGAGCGCCTGTCGCTCGGGCTTTACGGGATGGTCCCGGACGGCAACTTCACGAACCTCACGGCGTTCTACGATGACGAGCGCGAGCAGTATTTCACCAACAGCCTGCACCCGGAGCTCTACGCCGACCGGCTGACCGCGATTTCGATCGCGGGTGGCGCGAGCTGGAAGCTCTCCGAGGAGCTGTCGGTGGGGCTCGGCGCGAGCTTGAGCTTGCGCGCAGGGGTCGGCGCGCCGACCTACGTCTCGAACGCCGGCGACCTCGCGCACCTGCTCATCGACACCAACGCCAACGTCAACGTCTCGCTTTCACCGAACGTCGGGGTCTCGTTCCGGCCGTCGCCGCGCTGGCACTTCACGGGGACGGTGCATGCGCCGGAAAAGGTGGATCTCGACGTCAACTTCACGTTTCTCCTGCCCGGTGGATTGCAGCAGGGCTCGTCGTTCCCGCTGGTTTACGACTACATGCCGTGGCAGATCGGCGCCGGCGCGGCGTACGACATCGTCCAGTCGACCGCCGACACGCTGACCGTCGCGGCGACCGCCGTCTATGGAAAGTGGTCTGACTACGAGGACCGTCACGGCGATACGCCGATTTCCGCGTACGGCTGGTACGACACGCTCACCCCGACCCTGGGGCTGCGTTACGACCATGACGCCGCTGGATACTCGGTCGACGCCCAGTACAAGCCTACGCCGGTCCCTCTCCAGACGGGCCGCACCAACTACGTCGACAACGATCGGGTCGGCTTCGGCGGAGGTGTCGACTACCGATTCTCGATGTTTCATACCTCGATGCGCGTCGGCGCGCAGGCGCAGGCGTACTGGCTCGTGGCCCGCCACCAGGCCAAGCTGCCGACTCCGGGCGAGCCGGACGGCGTGGACCACTACCCCGCGCTCGTCGTCGACGAGGTCCCCGACACCGCCCAGGTGGGCGGGATGGCCATCCCCGGGAGCCAGGGACTGCAGACCAACAATCCCGGATGGCCCGGTTTCGGAAGCGGCGGCTATGTGCTCACCGGTGGCGTGTATCTCACGGTGATCCAGTGATTCGCCTTCGCGGCTGGCTTCTCTTCGCGGCGCTCCCCGCGTGCCAGTTCGGTGGGCCGGTGGGCAACCCCTCCCAATACGTCCCGTCCCCCGATGCCGCCGACGACGGCTCGGTCGAGCTTCCCAGTGACGACGCGACCGTCGTGGAGCCGACCGAGGGGTCGCCAGCCGCACTGGTGACGGATAGCTCCGTCGACGACACCCTCGAGAGCGGGTCGACACCGGGCGCAGTGGACCTCGACTCCGGTGAGTGCAACCAGACGGTGGCCGTCTGCGACCCCGTGCACAACACGGGCTGCAACCCGCTTCAGCAGTGCGACGTCGACCCCTCGCAAGCGACGACGCCAACGGGCCTCTGCGTCTTCAACGGTCCCAGCGAAGCGGCTACCTGCACGTCGTCGATCGTGAGCGAGAGCTGCGCGCCGGGGATGACGTGCGTCCGCAGCGCGTGCCGGTCGCTCTGTTTCTGCGACTCCGACTGTTCCGCGGGCCAGTGCTGTACGGACACGTCGGGCCCCGCGGGCTTTCTTCTCTGTCAGTCGTGCGAGTAGCGTGCGGCCGGGCGTGCCTTCGTCCTGCCCCCCGTTCGTGAATGGAATCGCGGACATGATGCCAACCGTCTCTTCAGCGCATCACGGGCGCACTCACTGCCCCTTGCGATACGCTGAGGCCTGCACGAACGATGAGCATCTCGGCGGTCTTCGTCCGGACGGTTGTCGAAGCGGCGGAGCGCGTGGGGGTCACGCGCGAGGCGCTCTTCGCTGGCACCGGCATCGATCTCCAGGGTCTTGCGCGCGCCGATCATCGCTTCGAGGTCGACGCGTTCGCCACGATCCAGACGCGTGCGCTCGACCTTACCCGGGATGAGGCACTCGGCCTGCACATCGCGGAGCACGCGACGGAATCGTCATTCGCTCTCATCGCGCACCTCGTGATGCACTCGCCGACCCTCCGCGAGGCCCTGAGCGTGGGCATGCAGTTTCAACGCCTGGCGATCGACGACGCGCAGCTCACGCTTCGCGAGGTGGGCCCGGTCGCGACGCTCGAATACCAGTTCGCTCGAACGACCGACCGCTCGGACCGCATGCATGTCGAGTTCATCATGGTGGGGCTCCTGCGCCTCGTGCGCATGCTGGGCGGCCCTTCCGGCGCGGCCCGGTGCGCCATGTTCGAGCACCCGCGCCCCGCCCATCACCGGGAGTACGCTCGCATCTTCGGTGGCGTCGAGCGCTTCGGGCAACCCGCGACCCGGCTCGAATTCGACCGCGCCCTGCTCGACCGGCCCCACCTGCACCAGGACCCCGCGCTCTACATGGTCCTTCGTACCGAGGCCGAGCATGCGCTCGAGCGTGTCACCGCCGGGTTGCGACTGTGCGACAGCCTCCGGCAGTACCTGCTCTCGAGACCCCCGTCCCAGATCCCGGACCTGCCGACGGCCGCGCGTGACCTCGGCATCAGCGCGCGGTCCTTGCGGCGGCGGCTGGCCGCGGACGCAACTTCTTACCGGACGCTCGTTCGAGCGACGCTCGAGGCATCGGCCGGGCACCTGCTCCGCGATCCGAGCCGCTCGATCCAGGAGACCGCGCATGCCCTTGGCTTCTCCGACGCAGGCTCATTCCATCGCGCATTCAAGCGCTGGACGGGGATGACGCCGAAGCAATACCGCGAGAGCCCCGTCGCCTGCGGATCCGACAGCCAGCGACCGCCGGGGTGAGTGAGGTCGTCCATGGCCATCTCCGCCCTCTTCGTCCACGCGCTCGTCGAGGCCCTCGAGCGCTCCGGCGTCCCTCGCGAGCACTTCCTGCAGGCGGCGGCGGTCGATCTGGCCAAGCTCGAGAGCGCGGACGCGCGCCTCAGCTTGACCGCCTTCGACGGGCTGCTGGATCTCGCCCTGTCCCTGAGCCAGGACGACGCGTTCGGCCTGCGCATGGGCGAGATGGTGAACGCGGGAAACTACAACCTCACCCCCCACCTGGTCGCCCATGCGTCGTCTCTGCGTGACGCCATCGAGTCGCTGCAGCGCTTTCACCGGTTGCTGAGTGACCGGCCGTTCTGGCGGTTCGTCGAGGCCGAGCGCACGGCGTCCCTGATCTTCGACGCGGGGCCCGGGTCGTCGCCCGCGCGGCGCTTCCGCTGCGAGCTGACGATGAGCGGCTTCCACAAGCTGCTCACGTACATCGCGCCACGCGCGCGGCCGCAGCTGGTCGCCTTCGACTATCCCGCGCCGCCATACGCGGCGGAGTACACGCGCGTCTTCGTTGGCACGGAGCGGTTCGACCAGGCCCACACGTCGGTGGTCTTCGACAGGACGCTGCTCGACGCCGTGCAGAAGAACCGCGATCCGGACCTTCGCGCCGCGATCGTCTCGCGCGCGGAGCGGCGCGTGTCCGAGATCGCGCAGGACGCTGGCTACGCCGAACGCGTGCGGCGGCACGTGCTCGACGGCACCGCGCCCGATCGTCGCGATATGGCGTCGGTTGCGCGCGCTCTCGGGCTGAGCGCCCGAACGTTGCGGAGGCGGCTCGACGAGGAGGGAACCTCGTTTCGCAAGGTGCTGGACGGGGCGCTGGGCACGCTGGCGAAGCGCTTGGTCGCGGGCGGCGATCAACCCATCGAGGCGGCGGCCTACGCCATGGGTTTCGCGCATCCGAGCGCGTTCCACCGGGCGTTCAAGCGTTGGACGGGAGCAACTCCCGGAGCGTCGCGCCCGCCGCCCGCGCGCAGGAAGAGCGCTCCAGCCAAGCGCACCTAGCGCGGGTTCCCATCCGCGGACAATCGTGTAGCCGCCAGGGGACAAATGGCGTTCATCCCACCCTGGCGGTGCTCCGGACGGCTAGCTGCCACGCACCCCCCGGCGAGAGGTGGCGCCTTGAAGACTCGAGATGTGATGCGCGGCTCCATGACCAGCGTCCCCGCGTTGACGGTGTGGGCGGTCTCGCGTCCGGGGCGCTGGTGGGCTCTGGTCGCGATCGTTCCCGGCCTCCTGGCCTGCAGTTCCTCCCCGGCGTCCTCGAGCAGCGCAGACGCCTCGCTGGACAGTGGCAGCACTACGGCGCTGCCGGTCGTGACGGGCCCCATCACCGGCGGCAGCACCGGCAAGGCGTTCACCGCCACGCCGCTTGATCTGGCGTCGTACGGGTACGTGGAGCAGGAATACTTCTTCGCGGGGACCGCCACGGCGTATGCGTGGGTCACGCCGCCGGCCGAAGACGGCGCCTGGTCGGTCATGCCGACGACGACGGCCAGCTACAAGACGCGCATGCTGGTGCGGCGCCCGACCGACCCGACGAAGTTCAACGGGACGATCATCGTCGAGTGGTTCAACGACACGGGCGGCGTCGACGCCGATCCGGAGTTCGGCTTCGCGCATGCCGAGCTACTGAGGAGCGGGTTCGGCTACGTCGGGGTCTCCGCCCAGGCCCAAGGTGTCGTGGGGGGTACGCTGTCGCTCAGCTCGCTGATCGGGGTCGCCGCGCTGCCCCTCGTTCAAGAGGACCCCGAGCGCTACGGATCGCTCCACCATCCGGGCGACGACTACGCCTACGACATCTACACGCAGGCCGCGCGGGCGCTCCGCCACCCAGGCGCCGTCGACCCGCTCGGCGGCCTTTCCGCGGCGCGCCTCATCGGCGACGGCGAGTCGCAGTCCGCGATCCGCATGGTCACCTACGTGAACGCGATCCATCCGATCGAAAACGTGTTCGACGGCTTCTTCATCCACAGTCGCTTTGGCGGAGGTGCGCTCCTCAACGGCTTCGCGGACGCGGGCCTGGACGCGATCTTGGCCGGTCCCAGCCCCGCGCACATCCGGGGTGACCTCACCGTTCCTGTCTTTCAATTCGAGACGGAGACGGACGTTCCTGGTCTCGAGTCGGGGCTGCTCGGGAAGGGGTTCGTGATTTCCCGTCAGCCTGACACGGACCGCCTGCGGACCTGGGAGGTCGCGGGGACGGCGCACGCCGACCAGTACTTGATCGACTACGAGGAAGGGCCGGACGGTGGAGACGCGGGCGAATCTGCGGCGAGCGTGATCGGGTCGTGCGGGGACATCAACGCGGGGCCGCAGCACTGGGTCGAAGACACCGCGATGAACGCCGTGCAGGCCTGGACGGCCGACGGGCAGGCTCCGCCGAGCGGCGCGCCGTTCACCCTGAACGATGCGGGCACCGCGATCGCTCAGGACTCCTATGGCAACGCCCTTGGCGGCGTCCGGACCGCGGCGGTCGACGTTCCCATCGCGACCTACAGCGGCCAGCCCGGCGGCTCGGGGGCGGCGAGTCTCACGTGCTCCTTCTTCGGTCAGACGACGCCCTTCACCTCCGCGCAACTCGCCGCGCTTTATCCGAGCCTCGACGACTACGTGAGCAAGGTGACGACGGCGACAGCGGCGGCCCAGCAGGCGGGTTTCATCCTGGCCGCCGACGCGCCCCTGATCGAGCAGGAAGCGCAGTCCGAGGCGGTGCCGCAATGAGCAAGCCTCGCATGCTGAGGGTCACCCTTTTGCCGATCGTCGGGTTCCTGCTTCTCGGCGTCTATGCCGGGGCGTGTGGTAGCGCCGGAAGTCAAAGCAATGCGACGTCGAATGGGTCCCCCACGGGCCACGTCTCCGCGGGCTCGGACGCGCCGTCCGGCGCCGGAAGCGATGCGACCACGGTTCCCGTCGGCACGGCCGACGAGGGCGGCCTCTCGACGGACGACGGAGGCGGATCCGCCGATGACGGTGGCCTCTCATCCAGCGATGGCGACGTCTCCTCGGAGGATGGCGGCCTCTCGTCGGACGGCGGGCTCTCGTCCGACGATGGCGCCGTCGCAGTCTGCGTCTCTCCCGGTGCGAGCAGTACCGCGAGCGCGCCCGGCTATCTCGGCGACTGGACCCCCGGCGACTACCCCTCGGATTTCACCGACGGCGGCGACTACCTGACGATCTCGGGCGTCACGGGCCAGATGGGCAATACGCGCCAATACGCCGTCCACGTCCCCACGGGCTACGACAAGAACACCCCGATCCCCGCGCTCTTCTGTCTTCACGGGTTGGGACAGACCGCCGCCTTGTTTTGTCTGGATAGGGGCGTCGCATGGCCCGACAAGGGCGACCAAGAGAACTTCGTCGTCATCATGCCGAACGGGTACATGAACAGCTGGAACGGAGGGACGTGCTGCGGCGGAGCCGCGCAAGCGGGGCTCGACGACGTCTCGCTCATGCGCGCCATCTTCGCCGAAGTCGGGACCCACGTGAACGTCGACCTTCGGCGGGTCTACGCCACGGGCCTCTCCAACGGTGCCTTCTTGAGCTACCGGCTGGCGTGCGAGGCATCGGATCTGTTCGTCGCGGTGGCGCCCAGTGCGGGCGCGATCGGCACGGCGGCGATCAGCAGTGGAATTGCCGAGCTCACCACGGGACTGACCACGGACCTGACGACCTGCGCACCGACGAACAAGATCTCCGTTCTCGACATCCACGGGACGGCCGATCCGCTCATCCCGTACGCGACCCAGGCGCCTTCTCTTGCCGTGATTCAAGCGAGCAACGGCTGCTCGACGACGACGGCGCCCGCGACCGCGGTCCCCAGCGGCGGGGACACGACCTGCGTCAGCTTCGCCGGCTGTCCGACGTGCCCGAACGTCAACGTCACCGGGTGCTCGATCGCGGACGGAGGTCACTGCTGGTTCGGTAGCTCCGATTGCGGGACGGGCGCCGGCTCGCTCGGAACGGGGATCGTCGGCAACAACAGCAACTTCATGCAGAACACCAGCGCCATCTGGACCTTCTTCTCGCAGCTGTCGCGATGACGGCTTCCCCGGCAGGCACTCCTGTGCACGCCGCGCTACGTGCCGAAAGGTCGAAACGGCGAATGCTTGGCCGAGTGGGATCGATGTCGCCGAGGTAGCGTCGTCTCACCGCAGGTATTCAACACCGGAAAGGAGGGCATCCCGTGATGCTCGACATATTCAGGCCACTCCCGCCGGAGGCGCGCCGGGAGAGCCGCGCCGCATATCAGCAATTCCTGACAGCCCGTGATGGTGCGATGGATATCGAGAGGCAGCAGCTCGCGCGCCGGGAGGCGGGCATGCTGCGCTACGAGAAGCCCCTCCCCCGGATCCGGGAGGTCGACCGCGATCTCTTCAATGCCCAGTATGCCTCGTTCGATGCGAAAGTTGCGACCCCGCCCGAGATGCTTCTTCTTCTCACGCTGGTGAAGGCGAACGCCGCCGAAGCATTCGGCGTGACGCAGGTCTTCGAGGCCATTCACCGGCGAGCCATCAAGAACAACGACATGTGCGAGCTCACGCTCATGGTCGAGGAGACGTACCACACGCGCATCCTGCTCAGCACCGCGCTGTCCTACGGCGTGGAAATGACGACACCCTACAGGCCACCGGTCGCCCTGCGCACCCTCATCGCCGGCGTTGCAGTGACCCCGGAGCTGGTGTCACGTCCACTCACGCTCGCGGCCGAAATCCTGGGGCTCTGCACCTTTCTCAACTTGCTCGAGAAGAGTCGTGAGGTGCTCCGGCACGATCCGGAGCTTCGGGATGCCGTGGAAGAGCGACTCTGCGAAGTCATCACCGACGAGCTCGGCCACATGAGCTTCAACCGCGCGTGCCTGGGCCCTGCCGGGTTTGCCCAGGTCCGGCTGATGCTCCCGGTCGTCGCAAGGGGTGTTTCGGGAGTGGTCCCGGAGATCCGGGCGCTCGGGGCCGGGACACTGGCGTCGGATGGCGAGATCGCTGGTCTTGCTTCCTGCAGGCGACTTCCCGAGCACGTCGTGAAGTCCGCCTTTCTCTCCTGAATCGAACCGCGCCGGAGCGACGAGTCATGAGCATTCGCCTCATCGTCCTGATCACGTCGGCCATGGTCGCGGGCGCCATCGGCCCTTCGGCCATCTCCGCTGCCGAGGCGCCGCCCACGCATGAAGCCCAGCCTCTAGCCATGAAGTTCCCACCCGACGCGATCCTCGGCGAATGGTGCACGCAAAGGGAGGAGAATCGGCCGCCCGGCCGGATCAAGTTCGTTCAGGCCCCGGACGGGACGTACATGGGCATCGTGAGCTGGTCGGCGGAGCCGAAAAAGGACGTAAACAACAAGGACCCAAAGCTGCGCGATCGCCCTGTCGTCGGCGTCGTTCTCATGTGGCACTTGCGCTACGAGGACGGAGAATACGTCGACGGCTACGTCTACAACACGGAGGATGGGGGGACGTACCGAATGAAGGCCGAAGTCCTGAGCCCCGAGTCGCTCAAGATCCGCGGCTACGTGGGGATCTCCCTCTTCGGACAGAGCAAGACATGGTCGCGCTACCAGCCGTGAGGCGCGTAGGAGCGCCGACCGCCGCCTTTGGTGCAAGAAGCACACGCCGGTGCTAGTGTTTTGCAGAGGCCATGACGAGAGTCGTTCGCTACCCGGAGGGGAGCGTTCTGCTCCGGAGCCTCGGAAGAGCGCTCCCGGTCATCTCGCACGGAGAGGGGATCTACCTCTTCGATCGCGACGGCAAACGCTACGTGGATGCGTCCGCCGGCGCTCTGGTAGCGAGCGTGGGCCACGGCAACCGCGAGGTCGCCGACGCCGTCCATGCGCAGCTCCTCCGCGTCGGGTACGTGAATGGCACGCAGTTCACTTCGGAGGCGACCGAAGCGCTTGCTGCGCGCCTTGCAGCGCAGGTCGCGAGCGAGCTCCCCGGGTTCGGACGGGCGCGCTCCGCGTTTCTGTGCTCGGGCTCCGAGGCGGTGGAGGCGGCGGTGAAGTTCGCCCGCCAACTCTGGATGGAGCGCGGCGAGCCCGCGCGGGCAAAGGTCGTGGCTCGCGTGCCGAGCTACCACGGCAACACGCTGTACGCGCTCTCGGCCTCGGGCCGTCCTCATTACCGAACGCTGTACGGCCCCCTTCTTTCCTCCGTGCTGGCGACGCCGGCTCCATACCCTTACCGCTGCGGGTTCGACGACTACGCCAAAGGCGGCGCCGAGCACTACGCGCGGCAGCTCGAGGCGCTGATCGAGAATGAAGAGCCGCGCACGATCGCGGCATTCATCGTGGAGCCGATCATCGGCTCCTCGGCCGGCGCGGCCGTACCACCGCCCGGATACTTCGAGCGCGTCCGGAGCCTCTGCGATCGGCACGGCATCCTCATCATCGCGGACGAGGTCCTCTGCGGAACAGGACGGTGCGGCGCGTTCTTCGCCAGCCACCTGACTTCGCTCGACCCCGATGTCATCGTCCTCGGCAAGGGTCTCGGCGGCGGGTACGCGCCGCTCTCCGCGCTGCTCGTGAAACAACCTCACCTCGACGAGATGCGGCGCGGGAGCGGCTACTTCCAGCACGCGCAAACCTACCTCCAGGCGCCCTTCATGACCGCCGCTGGCTTGGCCGTCCTCGAGTACTTCGAGCGACACGACCTGGTGCGGCGCTCCGCGCGGATCGGCGCTCGGCTTCTGGGTCGGCTCTCCGAGCAATTGCTTCCGCTCGAGCATGTAGGTTGCGTCCAGGGACTCGGCCTCCTATGTGGCGTCGAGATGGTCGCGGACAAGGCCACGCGCGCGCCCTTCCCGAGAGAGCGCAAGGTCGCCGAGCGGCTCACGGCGCACTTCTTCGAGCGCGGGCTCATCGTCTGGCCGAACGTCGGCCAGGCCGACGGCACGAGCGGCGATCTTTTCATGATCGGCCCGCCGCTCGTCATCGACGAGGAGCAGGTCGACGACCTCGTGGATGCATTGGCGCGGGCAATCAAGGAGTTTACGCCATGAGCTTTCGCGTCACGTACTCAGTCGTCAACGCCGACCTCACCGAGCTGCACCGCGAATTCGACGCCGCGCTGGCGTCCGTGCGATCAAAGCTCGGCCAGACGTTCCCGTCGTGGGTCGACGGCCGGCCTCTCGAGAGCGGTGATCTGCTCGAGTCACGCACGCCGTCGGACGGGCGCGTGCTCCTCGGGCGCTTTCACCGGGCTTCCACGTCGGAGATCGGGCATGCCGTCGAGATCGCGCACCGCGCGCAGGCGCGGTGGGCGAGGGCGCCGTGGCAGGAGCGGGTCCAGCGGATCGCTGACGCTGCGGAGCTCATCTCCAAGCGGCGCATGGAGATCGCCGCCGTCGCTTCGCTCGAGGTCGGCAAGAGCCGTCTCGAGAGCCTCGGCGACGTGGAAGAGTCGGCGGATCTGCTCCGCTACTACGGAAGCCAGGTCACCGAGGCGAACGGGTTCGCGCGGCCGCTCGGCAAGCTCTCCGCGCGCGAGAACACGCGCGACGTCTTGCGCCCGTATGGGGTCTTTGCGGTCGTCTCCCCGTTCAACTTCCCGTTGGCGCTGGCGGCAGGGATGAGCGGTGCCGCGCTCGTCGCGGGCAACGCGGTCATCCTCAAGCCGAGCGAGGCGACCCCCTGGTGCGCGCAGCTTCTCTACGAGTGCCTCCGCAATGCCGGGCTGCCGGACGGTCTCTTGCAGGTACTTCACGGGGAAGGAGAGACCGTGGGCGCCGCGCTGGCGCGGCATCCGCGCATCGACGGCGTCGCGTTCACGGGGAGCACGCAGGTGGGGATGGATCTCTTTCGCCTGATGTCGTCGGATCGTGTCCGCCCCTGCCTGCTCGAGATGGGCGGCAAGAACGCCGCGGTGGTCTGCGAGAGCGCGAGCCTCGACGATGCCGTCGAGGGATGCGCCCGCTCGGCCTTCGGCCTGTCGGGGCAAAAGTGCAGCGCACTGTCGCGCATCTACGTCGCGAAGCCCTTGCACGCAAAGTTCGTCGAGCGTCTCTCGGAGCGGGCACGAACGATCGCCGTCGGCGATCCGACCCGCGCCGACGTCTTCATGGGCCCGGTCATCGACGCCGCCGCCGTCGAGCGCTACGAGCGCGCCAGCCTCGAGGCACGGGCGCGCGGCGCCGTGCACGCGGGCGGCACGCGTCTCGTCGAGGGAGAGCTGCGGCACGGTCACTTCGTGGCACCCACGGTCGCTTCGGTCCCGCGCGGCGATCGCCTCGAGCGCGAGGAGCTGTTTCTGCCCTTCGTCACCGTCGATGCATTCGACGCGTTCGACGAGGCGCTGGGGCTCGTGAACGGCGTCGACTACGGGTTGACCGCGGGGATCTTCAGCCAGCGCGCCGAGGAGATCGACGGCTTCATGGACCGGGCCCAGGCCGGCGTCCTCTACGCCAACCGCGCGACGGGCGCGACGACGGGCGCATGGCCGGGCGTGCAGTCGTTCTGCGGTTGGAAGGCTTCCGGCTCCACGGGCAAGGGCGGCTGCGGTCCGTACTACGTCGCCCAGTTCGCACGCGAGCAGTCGCAGACGCGGATGGAATCGACATGACGGAGCCCCTTCTGCCGAGCGTCCATGGGCCCCTGCCTGGTCCAAAGGCGCGCGCGATCATCGAACGCGACCGGAAGGTGAGCTCTCCGAGCTACATCAAGGAGTACCCGCTCGTCGTGGAACGCGGCGAAGGGCCGTGGATCTACGACGTCGACGGCAATCGCTTCCTCGACTTCATGGCCGGCATCGCGACGGCTTCCACGGGGCACGCGCACCCCAAAGTGGTGCAGGCCATCCAGGCGGCTTCCGCCAAGTTCCTGCACATCTGCGGCACCGACTTTTACTACGAGAGCTTCGCCGCGCTTTGCGAGCGCCTCGCCGGCTACCTGCCCCCGATGGGCGACAAGAAGGTTTTCCTGACCAACTCGGGGACCGAGGCGATCGACGGGGCGCTCAAGCTGGTGCGAGCGCACACGCGCCGGCCCAACGTCATCGCGTTCAAGGGCGCCTTTCACGGTCGAACGATGGGCGCCATCTCGCTCAACTCGTCGAAGGTCGGCCAGCGTGCGTTCTTCGGGCCTCTGGTGCCGGGCGTGATTCACCTTCCGTACCCCACCGCGCACGCGGCGGACGTGGCCACCGCCCTCGAGACCGATTGGTTCAAGAGCCACGTCGATCCGCGGGAGGTGGCGGCGATCTTCATCGAACCGATCCTCGGCGAAGGAGGCTACATCGTGCCTCCGGCGTCGGCGCTGGAGGGCCTTCGCCGGCTCTGTGACGAGCACGGAATCGTGCTCGTCTTCGACGAGGTGCAGACCGGCGTCGGTCGTACCGGATCGATGTTCGCGGCCGAGCACTTCGGCGTCATGCCCGACGTGTTCTGCGTCGCGAAAGGTCTCGGGTCGGGCATGCCCATCGGCGCCATCGTGGCCCGCGAGAAGGTGATGACGTGGCCCCGAGCGTCCCACGGGTCGACGTTCGGCGGGAACCCGGTGTGCTGCGCAGCGGCCCTGGCCACACTCGATATCGTCGAGCCGCTCCTGCCGCAGATCAACGAAACCGGCGAGTACATGCGGTCGAAGCTGCGCGCGCTCCAGCGGTGGCATCCAGTCGTGGCAGACGTCCGCGGCGTGGGGCTGATGATTGGCGCCGAGTTCCTTCTTCCGACGACGCGAGCACCTGCCACGGAATACGTCGCGGCGCTCGAACAGCTCGCGTTTCAGAAGGGCCTGCTGCTTCTCGCTTGTGGAGCATCGACCATTCGATTCGCGCCGCCGCTCGTCGTCGGGCGCCACGAAGTCGACGTCTGCCTGCGTATTCTCGAGGAGTGCTTGATGGAGCTCGATGGCCGTTTCGACGTGGCTCCCGCGTCGCCGACGTGGATTTTCCGATGAAGAGCGCGAGCGCGCTTGCTGGCCTGGCGCTCGTGGCGTGCTCGTCGCAGCCGACGCAGACGGTGGGAGCGGGGCAGGGCGGATACCAGTTCACGCTCGAGTTCTCCGTTTCCGAGCCATCGGACGCGGGCACACCCGGACTCGTCGGGTCCGTGTCCCCCCTTTGCCTGCCATCGGCTCCCGTCGAGGAGCCGGATGGCGGCGCCGATTGCCTCGTGGAGGCCACCGTGCAGGGCGACGCGCCCTGCTCGACGTATCCGGGCATGTCCGATCCGCCCGGGCCGACCGGTGTCCCGATGCCGATGCTGGTCGACGCGTCGAGCGGAACATCGCGAATCTGCGCGGTGAACCAGCTCGCCGGCGCCCAGGCGCAGGCCTGCAAGACCGATCCGTCGTGCACCGGGTGTGGGCCAGGCTGGTGTATCGGGGATCTCAACGCCGGGTGCCCCACCGAGTTCCTGTTCGCGGGAGGAGTGCTCGTGCTGCCAGGCTCGCCGAGCGTGGAGCTCGTCTGCGATCTCGAGACGGACTGAGTCCGAGGACCAGCAAACTCCAGCGAATACGAGCGCGTGATCCGCCGTCACCGGAAATGAGCGGCAGCGACTTTCCAAGGTTGACCGCGGCGCGGCAAAGGCTGGTACGGTGAAAGATGGTGCCCCCTCTGCAACGTCCGCTCCGCTCGTGCGTCGCCTCCATGATCGTGGTGTCCACGCTGGGCCTCGCAGGGTGCGGGCTGTCCACCGGCGGAACCCAGACCGTGACGGACAGCGGAGCGCCGGGCACGAGGTCGGGTGTGCAGGACGCCGCGGCGCACGCCCCTGGTGACGACGCCACCAATGCGCAGCAAGGCTCCGACGACGGGACTGCTCCGAACACGGACTCCGCCTCCGGTGACGGCATGTCAGACCTGGACGCGGCGAGCGGCGATGACGGCATGTCGGACCTGGACGCGGTGGGCGGCGATGACGGCATGTCGGACCTGGACGCGGCGATCGGCGACGATGCCACACCCCTTGCGGACAGCGGGGGCGAGCTGACGGACGGGGGGGAGGCGAGCGACGCCTGCTTCGCGGCCAACCCTTGCGGCAACGCCTGCAACACGTCCATCGACGACGGTTGCGGAGTGAGCCACGCGTGCGCTTGCGCTGCGGGCGCGTGTACGAGCTCGGCGGCCGGGGTGGCGGGCACCTGCTGCGTGTCCGCGTCGTGTGTCGCCGATTGCGAGGACAACTGCGGCCTTTACGCGTCGCAGTGCTGCGTGGACGCGGCGTCGCCAGCCGACGCCGGCTCCACCGTGGATGCCGGCTCGACGGCGGACGCCGGCTCCACGAGCGACGCGTCGTCCCCGCACGACGCCGGCTCGACGGCCGACGCCGGGTGCACGAACCCCGGCTCCTGCACGACGGGAAGCCAGTGCTGCGGTGGCTACTGCGGCAACGCGGGGACGTGCGTCGCGACGGGCGACAGCTGCGACACGGTGGACAACCTCTGCGAAGGCACCTCCAACTGCTGCTACGGGCTCGTGTGCTCCAGCAACATCCTCGGGATCTGCGTGGCCATCACCGCCGACGCCGGGTGCACGAACCCCGGCTCCTGCACGACGGGAAGCCAGTGCTGCAGTGGCTACTGCAGCAACTCGGGGACGTGCGTGGCAACGGGCAACAGCTGCGACACCTCTGGCAACTTGTGCAGCGGCACCGCCTCGTGCTGCTACGGGCTGGTCTGCTCCAGCAACATCATCGGCACGTGCTCGGCTCCCGACGCCGGATGCACGAACCCCGCCCATTGCACGACGGGCACCGAGTGCTGCAGTGGCTACTGCGGCAACGCGGGGACGTGCGTCGCGACGGGCAGCACGTGCGACACGTCGGGGACCACCTGCACGTCTGCCTCGCAATGCTGCTACGGGCTGGCGTGCACCGGCACGGCGCTCTTGAAGAAGTGCAACTGAGAGTGCTGCAGCCCTCCCGTTGACACGGGCGCGTGCATCGCAGAGAGATGCATGTGTCTGGATCGCTTTCGCTCACCGCGCTGTCGTGGCATTAGGCGCGGATGGCCGAGTTTCCCGCCGACATCTACACGGAGCCCGACGCCGACGTCGACACGCTGAAGAACCTCGGCCCGCTCACGGGCATGGCCGGCATCTGGAAGGGTATGGCCGGCAGCGACATGCATCCCGCGGCGCAAGGCCCCGAGCGCCAGGTGTTCATCGAGCGCTACGAGCTCCAGCCGATCGATCGGCAAACGAATGGCCCGCAGCTCCTTTATGGCCTGCGCTACCACACGCACATCGTCCAGCCCGACTCGGTGGAGATGTTCCACGATCAGGTGGGCTACTGGCTCTGGGAGCCGGCGACCGGCACCATCTTTCACACCCTTTCGATCCCGCGGGCGCAGGTTGCCATGGCGGTCGGTCATGCCGCGGCGGACGCGAAGACGTTCCGGGTCGAAGCCGTCCGCGGTTCGGAGACCAACGGGATCGTGTCGAATCCCTTCCTCGAGCACGCGTTCAGGACCATGCGATTCACCATGGAAGTGACAATCCATCCGGACGGCACGTGGTCGTACGAGCAGGACACCATGATGATCGTCGCGGGCATCGCGGACCCGTTTCATCACACGGACCGCAACACACTGACGAAGATCGGCGAGCCCACGCCGAACCCGCTCGTGGCCGTAGCGCGTTAGCGCGACGACCCGGCGGAAAAATCGGCGGGGCGGCGACGCCGTCTCGATCAACGTGGGACCGCCGGCGGTGTTGTTAATGGCGAGGATGCCCGCGAGCCATGAAAGACCAACGTGACGGCGTGCGAAGGCGCCCCGTCTCGACGCGCCGCGCCGTGCTGCTCCTTTTGACCTTCGCGGGCTGCGATTCCGCCCTGGACTGGGAACCGGACTTCACGCTGAGTCCCCCTAGCGGGGCATCGTGCGGGGCGGGCTGGGGCGGCGGCCCCTCGTCGGTAAGCTCGTTCCAGTACGTCTGTCCGACGCCGGAAAGCGACGCAGGGCTCCCTCTGGACGCCTCCGCGCTCGACTACCTCGTTCCCGGCTCGGACCCGGCGTGCGCTCTCGGGATCTATCTGGCTGTCGAGGGCATCCCGACGGTCGCGGTCGGCGAGCCTTTTCAGCTCGAGTATGACGAAGCCGAATGGGGAGACGCGGCAGCTCCGATGCTGCCCGTGGAGCCGGCGGTCGCGACGCTTGCGAGGTCCTCCGAGGCGGGCGTGGCGCTGTTGCAACCCGGTTACCTCGCGTTCTTCGCGCGGCAGGGGTCGCAAGTCTTCGACGTGACGCACGTGCTGGCGCGCGCCGCCACGTCGCTCGGCCTCTTGTCCGGGCTGCCCGGCGGCCCATCGCTCGGTGTCCTCCCGGACGCCGGCGTGATCACGTACCAGGCGACGGTAGGCTCCTCGGCGCAGCTGCTTGCCTACCCCCAGGCCGACGACGGCACGCTTCTCGGAGGCGCGGTCACCTGCACTTTTGCGTCGTCCGATCCGCAAGTGCTCGCGGTCCAGGCCGAGGGCGTGGTGGCGCACCTCGCGCCTCTCGCCGCGGGCGAGGCGACGTTGACCGCTGCGTGCGGGGGCATGCAGGCAATGGCCGTCGTGAGCGTGACCGGCACCGCAGCGAACGTCGACGCGGCTGCAGCGGACGCACGCGACGACGCGGGCACCCTCGACGACGCGGGCACGCCGGAGGATTCGGCCACGGACGCCAGGACGGACACGGTCGAGGGGCCCGATGCGGCGACCCTGGACGCGGAGGTCGAGCAATGAACCTCGCTGGTGTGGCGCCCATCGCGGTGCTTGCGATGCTTCTCGCCTCGGGGTGCTCGTCTGGCTCACCGCCGCCCGCGTTGACGATCACGGCGGCGTCCTACCCACCGCTCGGTGGCCTCGCATCGTCGACGGCCAGCGTGCCTGTTGGCATTGCCCTGGAGCTGCTCGCGACGCCGACGGGCTTCGGGAGCACGGAGGCCATCGCGCTCCGCGTCGATGACCCCACCCGCGCCTCGATCTCCCAGATGGCGACGGACGACCAGTTCGTGCTGACGGGTTTGGCACCTGGGAGCACGACGCTGCGCGGTCTCGTCAACGGGCAGGAGGTGATCTCGCTGGATGTCGAAGTGCCGACGCAGCCCGCCCAGCCGTGATCGGCCTACGCACGACGCTTCTTCGCGCCCTTCTTCTTCGCGCCCTTCTTCACGGGGGAAGAGGCGCGCTTGGTCGCTCGCTTGCCATTCTGGGCACGCCGTGACTTCTTCGCGACCTTGGCCGCGACGGAGCGCGTTCGCCCGGGCTTCTTCGGCTTCTTCGGCTTCTTCGGCTTCTTGGCCAACGCGACCTTGAGCCGTCGCTCGACCTCGGACGGGGCTCGACGCTTGGCCTTGGAGAGCGGCGCTGGCTTGGCGCGCGTGTCGACCAGCGAGACCGTTTCGACCCGGCCGAGCGTGCGCCTCGTCAACGTCACGCCGCACGTCTTGCACCAGGCCGTTTCGATGACCTCCGACCAGTTGTCGCCGCCCCCCATCGCGAGCTCGCGTTCGTACTCCGCGCGCTCGCCGTGGCTCATCCCTTCGAGGTCTTCGGGCTCGAGCTCGGCGACTTCACGCTCCGTCGAGGTCACGATGGCAGGGAGACGACACTGCGGGCAGTGAATCGTCTTGATCGCTCGCGGGTCAATCTCTTCCGAGGTCATGCGCCACCTCGTCGCGACCATACCACCGGAGTCGCAACCGGCGCGAACGGGACCGCCGGAAAGCGTCAGGGCAGGGGCAAGAAATAGTCTCCCACCGCGGGCGCGCGATCGACGACACCCACCTCCGCGAGTTGCACGCCGAGCGTCTCCCACCGCTCCCGCGTCATCGAGCCGAGTCCGTGGGCCTTGGCGTCCTCGCTCCTCGTGAGCTGCTCTTCGGCAGCGGCGGCGCTTGCGAACGTCTCCGCGTCCATCGCCGGGTTGAGCTTGTGCATGACGAGGTTCGTGGCCGATGGGTCTGCGAGGTAGGCGGTCCACCCTTCGCGGGCGGCGAGCACGAACGCCTTCACCTGCTCGGGGTGCTCGGCGAGCCAGGTGCGCTTCACGATGACGACTCCTGTGTACGGGTCATAGCCCTCGTCCGCGACCAGGAACACCTGGGGGTCGCCACCCTTCTTTCGGGCGGCGAGCGGCTCAGCCGTCACGAAGCACTGCTGGGCGAAGGTCGGATCGACCATGAAGCGCGCCACGCCACCGTCGTACGGGACGATCCTCGCGCCGAGGGCGCCATACTTCTTCTTCAAGAACAGCGCGTACGGTAAGCCTGGCTCGATCGCGAGCGTGCCGCTCTTGAGGACGTCGCCGAGCGTCCGGTACCCGCGGGCCGCGTGCGCCATGATGCCCTGCGGCGACGTCTGGAACGTGGCGAAGATGGGCACGACGTCGGCGCCCCGTGCGCGGGCCGTGAGCACCTCGTCGGCGCCCGCGATGCCGAACTGCGCCTGGCCACCGGCCACCATCTGCACCACGGGGACTCCCGCACCGCCGCCGCGGATCTCGACCGTGAGCCCATGCCGGGCGAACCCACCGGTCTCGCGGGCCGCATAGAAGCCTCCGAATTCGGGCTCGGGGACCCAGTCGAGCACGAGCACCACGCTGGCGCCGGCCGGGCTGTTTTGCCCCTTCTTCGCGCATCCGGGCGCGGCGCCGAGAAGCGCGCAGAACACCAGGAGCCCGGGGAGCCTCAATGGGCCGCTCGCGTCTCTCGTGCCGAAGGGTGCCACCGCGAGAGCAGGAAGTATCCCGTGAGGTTGACCAGGCCGAAGAGCAATAGCCCCAGCATCGACGCGAAGAACACCGCCGCGAACAGAAGGTCGGTGCGAAGCTGCCGGTAGGACGACAGGATGAGGATGCCGAGGCCCCCGCCGGAATCCGAGAACCCCGCCACGAACTCGCCGACGATGGCCCCGATGACCGCCAGCCCCGCGGCGACCCGCAGGCCCGTGACGAGGCTCGGCAGCGCGCTCGGCATCTCCAGCTTGGTGAGCGTCGCGAAGCGCGACGCCCCGTAGAGACGGAAGAGATCGCGCAGGGCCGGCTCGACCGACCGGATCCCCGCCAGGGCGTTCGCGATCACGGGAAACACCGAGACGATGAACGCCGAGACCGTGACTGCGCGCATCCCGGCACCGAACCACAGGACGAGCAGGGGGGCGATGGCCACGATCGGTACGGTCTGCAAGAACACCGTGTAAGGGTAGAGCGCACGCTCGAGGACGCGCGAGGCGCTCAAAACGATCGCGGACAGGGTACCGATCACGGCGCTGAGCAGGAAGCCATAGAGCGCCGCCCGCGCGGTCACCGAGGCCGCGAGCGCGAGGTCGCCGAGCCCGGTCGCCGCGGCGCGGGCGATCGCCGATGGCGGAGGCAAGAGGTAAAGCGGGACGTCGAGCACGCGGACGAGCGCCTCCCAGACGGCGACGATCACCACGAGCGCAAGCACGGGGGGCATCAACGACCGCAGCACGCGCACGTCAGGCGCCTCCGCGCTCGAGCGCGTCGCGCAGGGCGCGGGCCTCCTTCGCGAACGCCGCGTCGGTCCGCAGCGCAGCGTTGCGTTCGCGCGGCAGATCGAGCGCGAGGTCGCCCACGACGCGCGCGGGTCGCGCGGAGAAGACGACGGCGCGCTCGGCCAGATAGGCGGCCTCGTCGACCGAGTGCGTGACGAATATCACCGTCAGGCCGAGGCGCACCCAGAGCGCGCGCAGCTGGTCGTCGAGGCGCTGCCGCGTCATCTCGTCGAGCGCCGCGAAGGGCTCGTCGAGGAGCAAGAGATCGGGTCGGGTCACGAGCGCGCGGGCCAGCGAGACGCGCATGCGCATGCCGCCCGAGAGCTCGTGGGGAAGCTTGCCCATCGCCTCCGCGAGCCCCACGTCGGCCAGCGCGCGGCGCGCCTCGCCCCGTCGCGCAGCCCCATCGACCCCGGACAGCTCCAGCGGGAGCGCGGCGTTCTCGAGGACATTGCGCCAGGGCAAGAGGTGCGCGTCCTGAAAGACGAACGCGACCCGGGCGTGTCGCGGGGCGCCCTCCAGCGTCACCGTGCCCCCGTCGGGGCGATCGAGCCCCGCCACGAGCCTGAGCAGCGTCGACTTGCCGCAACCCGAAGGCCCGAGCAATGCGACGAACGAGCCGGCCGCGATGTCGAGGTCGAGGCCGTCGATGACGGGCATGCCCATGGCAAAGACCCGCCGGAGATGCTCGACGTGCACGCGCACGCCGCGAGCATCACCCACGGCGTGGAGCGGCGCGCCCGTGGACGGCTCGGTGGCGACCATGGGGCATGTCGTAGCGGCGGGCGAGCCTGACGACTAGAGCCGTCTACCGAGCCACTCCGCGATGCGAGGGACGACGAGCAAGGGGTGGGTGTTCAGCAGCAGGTGCTCGGTCCCATCGAAGACGGCCATCTCCAGCCTGGCGTTCTTGAGCTTCTCGGCCTGCCGTCTCTGGAAGGCGAGCGGGAAGACGCGGTCGTCTGCGGCCGCGATGGCCAGGATGTGGTGCCGCATCTCTTGGAGGGGCCTGGGTGGAGGGGCCGACGAGAGGCTCGAGGTGGCGCGCAGCGTGTAGACCGCGACTCCGAGAGGATCGTCGACCAAGAACTGCGCTGCCGTGGTCCAGCCGAGCGACTCCCGCTCGAGGTTCACGTACGTCGACACCGGGATGGGGACGGTCGGGAGCATCCGCCCCAGAACAGGGAAGAGCGAGCGCACGGGCTTGAGACGTCGCGCGAGCGTTCCCCGGCCGAGCAGCTCGGCGCTCTCGGGATCGGACAGGTCGGCGAAGGCCTGCGGGATGATGCCCGCGAGCTCCGGAAGCAAGGTGGAGGCGTAGACCGCGATGATTCCTCCCTGACTCGACCCGCTCAAGAAATGCGGCCCCGGACAGGCTCTCTGCGCGAATCTCACGACGGCGACCGTGTCGCGGATGAAGCCTGCGACGGTGAAGTCGCCCCGGGCCCCCGAGGAGCGCCCGTGTCCGCGCGGATCGAAGGCGAGCACGGTGAAGCCCTCGTCTGCCAGGGCGCAGACGAACTCGACGTACGCCACGACATGAGTGCCCGTGCCCGGAACGAAGACGATCGTTCCTCGGGGCTTGCCCGCGCGGGGCTCGATCTTCTCGGCGTGCAGGATCGCGCCGTCGACGGGGATGGCGATGGGGTTTTGCCTGGACTGGAGGTGCTCGAGCTTCCGATGCGCGGCGACCTCGAGGAAGAACCTCTCCGCGGCCGCGGGGAGCGGACGGCCCGCCCATGCTCCACGCTCGAGCTCCTTGCGCAAGGCCCTGTCCCGGGATGTCATCCGAGCAGCATCGGCGGGCGCAGGGCCGCGCGCCAACGAAGATCGTACCTGCGCGCGCATGCTGCGCCGAGCGAGCGACACGGGAGTCACGAGCGCTCGCGCGCATTCGGGCTATGGTCGTTCACGAACGGGGCTCCTGCCCCTTCAGAACGGGACGGATCGTATGGCCGAAGGCGTGATCAAGAAGTGTATGGCGGACAAGGGATTCGGGTTCATCGACATCGGGGGCGGCAAGGATCTGTTCTTCCATCGGTCGGCGGTCGAGGGCGCGCGGTTCGAGGACCTGCGCGAGGGTCAGCGAGTCGCGTTCAGCGAGGGCCAAGGCCCGAAGGGGCCCCGGGCGGAGAAGGTGACGCCGATTTAGGCGCAATCGCGCAATCTCTGGCTCTGGCGCGCGCCCGCACGCACGCGCGCGCGCACGGTCTTATTTTCGCTCGGTCACGGTTACGTCACGTGACGGCCGCCGTGGGGCTATGTTCAGGGCGGATGGTTAAGATCGTTAAAACCACTCGCCCATGATGAACGCTCGACGCAACAGCCCCAGCGCGCTCCGATTCGCGGAGCGACGTCGCCGTGAGGACGAAGCACCCAGGCTCGGGGAGCAGGTGCCCGGTCTACTGAGCCTGCGGCTCGACATCGAAGAGCGCGCCGACGCGGGGGGCAACTCGCACACGCGCCACGTCGTGGTCGACAGGGCTCCCGCGATCTTCCTCATCCCGTGCGGCGATCCGCGGTGCACCGACGGCGAGCACGATCTCACGTCGGTGGTGATGCGGGCGCTGCGCACGCGCGAGACGTCGTTTCACGGCGAAGACGAATGCCGCGGCATGGTGGGAACGAACGCGAGCGCGTGCACCCGCCTGCTTCGGTTCGAGGGCACCGCCGCCTACGCGCGCTGACGGCGGCGGCGGCGCTTGGATGACCGACCGACCGACGCACCCGTGCGGCCGGCCCCCGCCATAGCCGCGTTCATCGTGCGGGATAGCGGTCCACCTCGTGGCTCCGGCCGTTGACGACGTGCATCACGCGGACAACCTTGCCGCTCATCCGCAGGGCCTCGGCGAGCCTCATGGCGTCGACGTGAGAGATCTCGGCCCGTTCCACGGTGTCGTCTTCGCTCACGACGGCGTAGCTGCCGCTCAATGGTGGTGCACCCTCGCGAGGGCGAGCTGCACGGGCCGCATCGACCTCCACGGTGCGCCAAACAGCACGCCCACGAGCCCGATCCATCCGGCGGCAAGCAGCGCTGCGGCGAAAGGTGTGACGCCGTGCGCGGCCAGGCCGCCCTCGTGAAGCGGACGATTGAGCTCGTAGGTGAGGGCAATCGCCGACGCTACGGCCGCAGTCCAAAGGCCCGCAGTGACGCCCAAGGCGGCGGAGTGGTTCATCGAAGTCATGATGTGCCTTCCTCGTCGCGCGCTGCGGCGATTTGTGTTGAACGCCCCAGGAGCGCAACGGTGTGCGCTTCGACCGACTGGGGCGCCCTAGGTCAAGCTAAGCACGAATCCTACCGCGGCAAGCGACCGCGCTCCCGGTGCGCCGCGCGGCTCCGTCGCGACGATACGGATACGCGCGATCGCAACAAATGACCGTGGCGGGCCTGCTGCTTTTCTGCGCAGGCTCAAGCAAGGCATTGTCGATGGCGCTGACGGGTCGTGCGGACATCGAGGCATTCCTGTGAACGGCACCGCGGGCGCCATCGGCAAGGTCATTCAGCAGTATCTTGCCGACAAGCTCGGGCTGCCGCCTCACGCGATCCACCTCTCGGAGCGCTTTCGCCGCCTTGGCGTCGACTCCGTCACTGCGACGTCGATGCTGGCGTCGCTTGGGGTTCATCTCGGTCGTTCTCTCTCTCCAACGCTCGCCTGGCAATTTCCGACGCCATTCGACCTCGCGCGGCACCTGGCGGGCGACGGCGGCACCGCCGAAGCGCCGCTCCAGGCGATTCGAAGCGCCGGCGACGAGCCGATCGCCATCGTGGGCATCGCGTGCCGGCTCCCGGGCGCTTCCGATCCGGCCGCGTTCTGGACGCTGCTCCGCGAGGGGGCGGACGCCGTCCGTCAGGTGCCCCCGGATCGCTGGAACGTCGACGCGTTCTACGACGCCGACGTGTCGGCCCCCGGCAAGATGACGACCCGCTGGGGAGGCTTTCTCGACGACGTTGCTTCATTCGACCCGGGCTTCTTCGGCATCTCTCCACGCGAAGCGGCGCAGATCGATCCGCAGCAACGACTCATGCTCGAGCTCTCCTGGGAGTCCCTGGAGGATGCCGGCCTGGCGCCGCACTCGCTCAAGGACACCCGGACCGGGGTGTTCTTCGGAGCGATGTGGATGGACTACAGCCGGGTGCCCGGTGCGACGGCCGAAGGGATTGGCCCGTACACGGCGACCGGCCAGGACCTGAGCATCATTCCCGCGCGCGTGTCGTACACGCTCGGCCTTCTCGGCCCCAGCATCGCGGTCAACACAGCTTGCTCGTCGTCGCTCGTGGCCGTGCACCTGGCGAGGCAAAGCTTGCTGCGCGGAGAGTCACGCCTAGCGCTGGCCGGCGGCGTGAATCTCATCTTGTCTCCCGAGAGCACGATCGCGATGACGAAGTTCGGCGGGATGGCGCCGGACGGTCGGTGCAAGGCGTTCGATGCGCGCGCAAACGGCTACGTCCGAGGCGAGGGCGGCGGCGTGGTCGCTCTCAAGCGCCTCTCCGACGCGATCGCCGACGGCGACCGGATCTATTGCACGATTCGAGGCTCGGCCCTCAACAACGACGGCTTCAGCAACGGACTGACCGCCCCGAGCCCAATGGCGCAGGAGGCCGTCATCCGCGACGCCTGCGCCGACGCCCGCGTCGACCCGGCCGACGTGCAGTACGTGGAAGCCCACGGTACAGCGACGATGCTGGGCGATCCGATCGAAGCCGGCGCGCTCGGACGCGTGCTCGGCGGTCAGCGGCCCGCGACGCGGCCGCTGCGGATCGGCTCCGTCAAGACGAACATCGGCCATCTCGAGGCCGCGGCGGGCGTCGCGGGTCTCGTCAAGGTCGCGCTCTCGATGCACCACAAGGTGCTGCCCCCGAACCTGCACTTTCGAGAGCCCAATCCGCACATCCACTTCGACGAGCTGCGGATCCGCGTTCAGGACACGCTCGAGCCCTGGACGTCGGAACTGGGGCGGCGCATCGCGGGCGTGAGCTCGTTCGGCTTCGGCGGCACGAATGCGCACCTCGTGGTCGAGGGCGTGGACGCGGTCGAGCCGGTCTCGGCGAGGCTTGCGGCGCCTTCGGCGGAGGCTCTCGTGGCCATGGCGACGGACCTCGCCGACCACTTGCACGCCTCTGGCGACGCCCTCGCGGCTCCGGCCAAAACCCCGACGCGATCACCTTCCACGGCAAACCCGGCGCTCGCCGGTCTGCACCGGCTTGCTCTGACGGCGCGCTCTGCCGAGGAGGGCGCGGCGCAGCTCGAGGGCTTCGTCCGAGCGGGACGATCGTCGGCTGTCTTGGGGCGTTCAACGCCCTCGCGGGAGTCGGCCAGCGCGCCTCAGCTCGTGGTTCTGTCGGAGAGCGCGCCACGAGCGTTGAACGAATGGGCCGCGCGCCTCCGCGCGCACCTCGACGCGCATCCGGAGGTCACGCTCGGAGAAATCGCGGGTGGCCTCCTCTCGCGGGGGCCGCTGTTGGCTCACCGTCTCGCGCTCGCGGTGCCAACGCGCCAGACCCTCGTGGAGCAGCTCGACGCCGCGTCGCGAGGCGCCACTCCTGCCGGCTCGGTGCGAGGCGACGCTCGCGAGACGGACGGCAAGCTTGCGTGGATCTTCACGGGTCAAGGTGCCCAGGTCCCGGGTATGGGCAGCGGCCTCTTCGAAGCCTGGCCGGCCTTTCGCCAGGCCCTCGTGGCGGCTTTCGAATCGCTGGATGCGCACCTGGAGCGACCGCTGCGCCAGGTGATGTGGGCGGAAGCTGGTTCGAGCGACGCCGCGTTGCTCGATCAGACCGCGTACACGCAGCCTGCGCTGTTCGCGATCGAGTGGGCGCTGGCGTCGCTCTGGCGCTCCTGGGGCGTCGAGCCGGACTTCATCACTGGCCATTCAATCGGCGAAATCGCGGCGGCGAGCTTCGCAGGCGTGTTCACGCTCGCCGACGCGGCTCGCCTGGTGTGCGCGCGCGGACGCTTGATGCAGGCGCTCCCCGCGGACGGAGCGATGGTCTCGATCGAAGCGAGGGAGTCCGACGTGGCCGCCGCTGTCGGCCCGCACGCCGCGACGGTATCGATCGCCGCCATCAACGATCCGACATCGGTGGTCATCGCCGGGGTCGAGCGGCAGGTCCTGCAGATCGCCGAGAGCTTTGCGGGTCGTGGCATCCGCACCAAGCGACTCGTCGTATCGCACGCGTTTCACTCTCCGCTCATGGCGCCGATGCTCGCCGAGTTCCAGCGCGTCGCCGAGTCGATCCGTTACCAGGCGCCGTCGATCCCGATGGTGTCGAGCGTGAGCGGAGTGCGCGCAGGGGCCGAGATCGCGACGGCGGCGTACTGGGTGCGCCACGTCCGGGAGACGGTCCGCTTCGCCGAGGGCGTCAAGGCTTTGCAGGCGGCCGGGGTGACGAGCTTCGTGGAGATGGGTCCACGGGCCACGCTGCTCGGCCTGGTGGCGACCACTCTCGCCGACGCCAGGCCCATGCTCCTGCCATCCCTTCGAGCGGGCGACCCGGAAGCGCAGGCGGCGCTCGAGTCGCTGGGGGCTCTCGTCGCGAATGGCCATGCGTTCGATCCGAAGGGGTTGCTCCCGTCATACGAGCACGGCCTTCGAACGAACGTCCTCCCGGGGCTCGCCGTGGGGACGGCGCCGATCGCTCGGCCGAAGGTCGTGCTCGTCTTCGGCGGCTCTGGCTCGCAGTGGCTCGGGATGGGGCGGTCGCTGCTCCACGTGGAGGAGGCCGCTGCTCGCGCGGCCCTCCTGCGGTGCGACGAGGCTCTTCGCCCGTTCGTGAACGGTTCGGTTGTCGAGCGACTCGAGGGCGACGACGCCGGGTGGCTCGAACACGCGAGCGGCGTGGAGCCGGCGATCTTCGCGGTTCAAGTGGCTCTCGCGGAAGCGTTGCTCGCGCGCGGCCTGACGATTGACGCGGTCCTGGGCCATGGCATGGGCGAGGTCGCGGCGGCCTACGTCGCCGGTGCGCTGTCGCTCGACGACGCAGCACGGGTCATCTGCGCGCGGAGCGCCCCGCCGGCTGAGCTGCGGCAGCGCATCGCAACGATCCAGGCGCGATCGTGCAAGGTCGCATTCTGGTCGGCCATCGCCGGCGAGCCGCGCCAAGGTTCCTCGCTCGACGCGGAGTACTGGGCCAGAAATCTGGGCGAACCGCCGTTCCTCGCGCCCGCGCTGATGCGACTGGCCAGCGAACCGCGCACGGTGTTCGTCGAGGTCGATCCACACCCCGTGTTGGCGTCGGTCATCGCGCGGTACGTCGAAGATGCGGGACTCGAGTCGCCTTTCGTCGCGTGCGCCATGCGCGGCCAGCCCGAGTCGTCCACGCTGGTCGAAGCGGCAGGGCAGCTCTTCGTCGCCGGGTGCGCGGTCGAGGCGAAGGCCCCCTCCGAGCCGGCACCCTCCGCGCAGCTGGTCGTCCTTTCGGCAAAAACTCCCGCGGCGTTGCGCGCGTCGGCACGTCGCCTTCGCGATCAGCTCGATGCGCATCCGGAGGCCAGGGTCGAGGACGTGGCGTTCAGCCTTCTGGCCACGCGCTCGCCGATGGAGTGCCGGCTTGCGCTGGCCGTCGCGAGTCGCGGGGCCCTCCGCGAGGGGCTCGACGCGGCGGCGAGCCGAGATGCTCCGACCGACGAGCCGGAGATGCCGGGGTCAACGTCTCCCAGGGTGGTCTTCGTATTCCCTGGCCAGGGATCGCAGTGGCTCGGCATGGGGCGCGAGCTCCTTGCCGAAGAGCCAACGTTTCGCGAGGCGCTGCTGGCTTGCGACCGCGCGGTCGCAGCCGAAACCGGCTGGTCCGTCGTGGCCGAGCTCTCGGCGCCGGCCGAGGCCTCGCAGCTCCATCGGATCGATATCGTTCAGCCCGTCCTCTTCGCCGTCGAGATCGCCCTGGCCGCCCTCTGGCGCTCGTGGGGAATCGAGCCGCACGCCGTCGTCGGCCACAGCATGGGCGAGGCGGCGGCAGCCTGCGTGGCCGGAGCGCTGTCGATCGAGGACGGCGCGGCGGTCATCTGCCGCAGGAGCGCCCTTCTCCGGCGCGTGAGCGGGAAGGGGGCGATGGCGCTCGTCGAGCTGACGGCCGACGCTGCCAGCGCGGAGCTGGCAGGCTTCGAGGACCTGCTGGGTATCGCCGTGAGCAACAGCCGTCGCACCACGGTGCTCTCGGGTGACCCGGGTGCGCTCGATCAGGTGCTGGCTCGCCTCGAGGGCCGTGGGACCTTTTGCCGCAGGATCAAGGTCGACGTCGCGAGCCACAGCCCGCAGATGGATCCGCTGCTCGACGAGCTTCGGGCAAAGCTCGCGGGGATCACGCCGCGCGCGGCGACGGTGCCGATGCGCTCCACGGTGACGGGCGCCACGCTCGCGGGGCCCGAGCTGACGGCTGCTTACTGGGCGGACAACCTGCGAGCGCCGGTGCGCTTCGGACAGGCCATCGAATCGCTCTTGGCCGACGGTTTCACGCTGTTCGTCGAGATGAGCCCTCACCCGATCCTGGTCCCCGCGGTCGAGGAGGTCCGACAAGCCGCGGGCGTGCCCGGCCTCGCCGCGGGCTCCCTGCGGCGCGAGCAGCCCGAGCGACTGACGCTGCTCGATTCGCTGGGCGCGCTGCATGTCCACGGCCATCCGCTCGACGCGAAGCGACTGTTCCCGAGCGGCGCTCGGCGCGTGCCCTTGCCGACCTATGCATGGGAGCGCGTGCCCTGCTGGCTCGACGTACCTGACCCGTCCCTCGCGGCGAACACCCGCACGCACCCCGGGGGGCACCCGCTGTTGGGCGTGCCGACCCAGCTCTCCACACAGGCCGGGACGTGGGTATGGGAGGTGGTCCTCGATCCAAAACGCCTGCCTTGGCTGCCCGACCACCGCATCCAGGGAGCCGCGTTGTTTCCCGCCGCTGGGTACGTCGAGATGGCGCTTGCGATCGGGGCCGAGGTCGCGCCGGGCGCTTCGATCGAGGTCGCAGACATCGAGATCTCGCAGGTGCTCGCGCTGCCGGAGAAGGGCGGCGTCGTCGTTCAAGCGGTGGTCAGCGCACACAGTCCTGGGGCATGGCGGATCCAGGTGTCGAGTCGAGCCGCGGGCGAGGGGGAGGCGGCCCAATGGCTCGTGCACGCGCGAGCCGCCGTGCGCCGGGTCGATCCCGGGGCAACTGCCGCGCAGGCCGACCTCGCGTCGTGGAGGCGCCGCCTTGGCGAGCCGATGGACATCGCCGCGCTCTACGCCACGTTCGCGGTCGCGGGGCTCGACTACGGCCCCGCGTTCCGAGGCATCCTCGAGCTGCGGCGCGGCGAGACCGAGGCGCTGGCTCGCGTCGACCTCCCCGCGGCCGGGGGGAGCGCGGCGTCTTACCGGATGCACCCCTCGGTGCTCGACGGCTGCTTCCAGGTGATGGAGGGGCTCCTCGCCGACGGGTCGGCGTCGACATGGCTGCCCGTCGGGATCGACTCGTTACGCGTGCACGAGCGCATCCGAGGGCCACTCTGGTGCCTAGCGCAGATCAAACCGGGCACGCGGGGCGATCCGGATCGAAGGAGCGCTGACCTCGCGATCTTTGCCGAGAGCGGCGCGCGCGTCGCCGACGTCGTGGGCCTGCAGGTGCGGCGCGTCGCCGAGCGCGCCGCCCCGCGCCAGGAAGACGATTGGATGCTCGCGCTCGACTGGGAGCCCCGGCCATTGCCGCCGGCCGTCGTCGCCGGCGGCCGATGGCTCCTCGTCGGGGACGGGGCAGGCGTCGGCGACGCGCTCGCCCGGTCGCTCGAAGCGGCCGGTCACGCGGTCGTTCAGGCGGTACGCCCGCGCGCTGCGCCGCCGGAGGCAGGGCTCCGCCTCGTCGACGAGACCCACGCCGAAGGTCTTCGGTCGCTCCTGCTCCAGGCCTTCGGTGGCATCGCGCCCACGGCCATCGTCCATCTGCGCAGTCTCGAGCGGGGCGACGATCCCGACCCCATCGAGGCGGCGATTGCGCGCGGTTGCGACAGCGTCCTCGCTGTCGTGAAGGCCGTGACGTCGATGTCCTGGCGGGATCCGCCGCGCCTTTGGGTGGTGACTCGCGGAGCGCAGGCGGTAGGCGACGCGGATGTGAACGTCGTACAGGCCCCCGTCCTCGGGCTGGCGCGTGTGATCGCAATGGAGCACGGCGAGCTGCGATGCGGTCGGATCGACCTCGATGGCGCCACGTCGTCGGACGACGCGCGCGTGCTCCATGCGGAGCTCGTCGCCGACGACGCTGAGGACGAGGTCGCGTGGCGCGGCGGCACCCGAAGCGCTCTGCGGTTTGCGCGTGCCATGCCCGGCGAAGGCCCATCCTCGCGCCTCGAGCCCGCGGCCGGGCGGCCGTTCGCGCTGCGGATCGGTCAGCCGGGGGTCATCGACCGCCTCGAGCTCGCGCCCCTCGAACGTCGCTCGCCGGGGGCCGGAGAGGTGGAGATCGCGGTCGAGGCAGCGGGGATCAACTTTCGCGACGTACTGCTCACACTCGGGGTCATCCCGGACGAAGTGGGCCACGCCTCGTCCGGGCTCGCGGTCTCGCCGGGCGTTCAGCCCGGCGTCGAGTGCGCGGGACGGGTCGTTTCAATCGGCGAGGGAGTCGCGCGACTGGCGGTGGGCGATGCCGTGATCGCTCTTGCACCGCGGGGGGCGATGGCATCGCACGTGACGACTTCGGCCTCCCTCGTTGTCCCACGGCCTGCGGCGTTCTCCACAAGCCAGGGGGCGAGCGTCCCCATCGTCTATCTGACGGCCTGGTATGCGCTCGAGAAGTTGGCTCGGCTGCAGCGGGGCGAGCGGGTGCTGATTCACGCGGCGACGGGCGGCGTGGGCCTCGCGGCGGTGCAATGGGCCAAGCACGTAGGCGCCGAGATCTACGCGACAGCCGGCTCGGCCGAGAAGCGAGCGCTGCTCGAGCAGATGGGCGTGCCGTTTGTCAGCGACTCGCGCTCCGATCGCTTCGTCGACGACATCCGGACCTGGACGAACGGTGCGGGCGTCGACGTCGTGCTCAACTCGCTCTCGGGAGACCTCATCGCGAAGAGCTTCGACCTGCTCCGACCCTTCGGTCGCTTCGTGGAGCTGGGGAAGCGCGACTACTACGCGAACGGGGCGCTGGGGCTCCGGCCGTTTCTGAAGGGACTGTCGTTCTCGCTCGTCGATCTGCACGGGATGCTCGTCGATCGCCCCGGCTGGGTGGGCGACCTCTTGAGAGAGCTCCTTGCAGAATTCGACGCGGGATCCTTCTCGCCGCCCGAAGTCGAGACCTTCCCGATCTCACGTGTGCAGGACGCGTTCCGGAAGATGGCTCAAGGCCGGCACGTCGGAAAGCTGGCGGTGACCTTGGCCGACGACGACGCCAGGATTCACTTTCCCGCGGAGAGCGGGGTCCGGGTCCGTGGCGACGGCAGTTACCTGGTGACGGGCGGTCTCGGAGGCCTGGGTCTGTCCGTCGCCGAGTGGCTGGCGCGACGCGGGGCCGGACACATCGTCCTCGTGGGCAGGTCGGGGGCGACCACGGACGCCCAGCGCAAGGCGGTCGCCGCCATCGAAGCGCAGGGGGCTTCGGTCGTGATTGCCGCTGCGGACGTGGCGCAGCGAGCCGCGCTCGACGCGGTGCTCACCGCGCTTCCCCAGGACCGCCCGCTGCGGGGCGTGTTCCATGCCGCCGGGCTTCTCGACGACGGACTGCTCGAGGATCAGACGCCTGCGCGCCTTCGCAAGGCGATGGCCCCCAAGGTCCACGGCGCGTGGAACCTGCACACGTTGACATGCCACGCAACGCTGGACCTCTTCGTCCTCTACGCGTCCGTCAACGGGATCATCGGTTCGCCCGCGCAGGGCAACTACGCCGCGGCGAACGTGTTTCTCGACGCGCTGGCGCACCATCGCCGCGCGCAGGGGCTGCCCGCGATCGCCATCGACTGGGGGGTCTTCGCCGAGGTTGGCCTCGCGGCCTCCGAGGAGACGCGGGGAAAGCGGCTCGAAGGTCGCGGGATGCGCGGCCTGACCCCGACCGAGGGCCTAGTGGCTCTCGAGCGCGTCATCGGGTGGAACCCGCGGCAAGTCGCCGTGGCGCGCCTCGACGTTCACCAGTGGGTCGAGTTCTACCCCAACGCAGCTGGCTCTCGGACGCTGTCTCGACTGCTCCAGGAGAAAGGAAGGGGTCAGCGCCGGGCGAACGACGGCGGACTCATCGAGAGCCTCGCCGCGGCGGATCCGGAGTCGCGCCTGCGTATCGTCGAAGGGGCTCTGCGCGAGCAGGTGGGCAAGGTGCTGCGGATTCGCCCGGAAAGCATCGGCCGCGAGGTGCCGCTCGCCAAGCTGGGGATGGACTCGCTGATGGGACTCGAGCTTCGAAATCGCATCGAGGTGATGCTCGGGGTTCGCCTCCCTGCCGGCGCGCTGTGGACGTATCCGACGCTGATCGCGTTGACGACCAGGCTCACCGCGAACGGGGAGACCGACACGGCCGCAGCGGTCGAATCACCCGCAGCGGCACCGGGCGGCGACGTCATGGCCAACAAGGTGGCAACGATGGGAAGCACCGATTTGATGTCACTACTGGATACGCTTTTGGAAAGCGCAAGCCCGGGTCCCAAGTGACGGCGCCTCGCGAGGATCCCATGTTGCAGCGTTTGCGCGACGCTGCGCTCGCGCTGCACCGCACGACCGCCGAGCGCGACGAGCTTCTCCGTCGGGCCAACGAACCAATCGCCATCGTGGGGATGGGGTGTCGATTCCCCGGAGGGGTCGATGACCCCGAGAGCTACTGGCGGCTACTCGACGGGGGGCACGATGCGATCGTCTCTCTCGACGCGCGCTGGCGGTTGCTCGGGGCACATCCGGCCGAGGGCACGCCGAGCTGGGCGGGTCTGCTCGACGAGGTCGACCGTTTCGACGCGGCATTCTTCGGCATCGCCCCTCGCGAGGCGGTGACGCTCGATCCCCAGCACCGGCTGCTGCTGGAGATCGCGTGGGAGGCCCTCGAAGACGCGGGGATCGTTCCGCGCACGCTCGAGGGCAGTCGCGCCGGGATCTTCGTGGGCTCGACGTGGGCGGACTACGCGCACTCGGTGAGGAACATTCCGGACGAGGCGAAGGACGCCTACGCCGGGACGGGGAACATGCCGAGCGTCGCGGCCGGTCGCATCGCCTACACGCTCGGGCTGCACGGTCCTTGCGTCACGGTGGACACCGCGTGCTCGTCGTCGCTCGTGACCGTTCACCTCGCGTGCGAGTCGCTGCGCAAGGGCGATTGCGACCTGGCGCTCGCGGGCGGGGTGAACCTGCTCCTGTCGGCCGAGACGATGACGACGGTATTCCGGCTTCAGGCGCTCTCGCCGCAGGGTCGCTGCCGCACGTTCGACGCCGGCGCCAACGGCATGGTTCGCGGCGAAGGGTGCGGGCTCGTCGTCCTGAAGCGCCTCTCGGACGCCCGGCGCGACGGCGATCGCATCTGGGCGACGATCCGTGGCTCCGCCATCAACCAAGACGGGCGCAGCAACGGCCTGACCGCGCCCAACGGCCCGGCGCAGGAAGCCCTGCTCCGCGCGGCGTTGAAGGCCGCGCGCGTGGCCCCCGAGTCGGTGGGCTACGTCGAGGCCCACGGGACCGGCACCTCGCTGGGGGATCCCATCGAATGCGAGGCTCTGGGCAATGTGATCGGAGCGCCGCGCAGCGACGGCTCGCGATGCCTGCTCGGCTCCGTGAAGACGAACCTCGGTCACCTCGAAGGGGCGGCGGGAATCGCCGGCCTGATGAAGGCCGTCCTGGCCCTCGTTCACGAGCGGATTCCCAAGAACCTCAACTTCCGGACCCTCAATCCGCGAATCCATCTCGCGGGCTCGTCGCTGGCCGTCGCCGCCGAGGGCGCGCCGTGGCCGCGCGGCGAAGCGCCCCGATTCGCAGGGGTTTCCAGCTTCGGGATCAGCGGCACCAATGCCCATGTCGTGCTCGAGCAGGCACCCACCTCCGAGGTGGCGCCGGCCGCGGTCCGCGACGCCGAGCTGGTCGTGCTGTCGGCCAAGACGCCCGGGGCGTTGGCGGCAGCCGCGCGCCGCCTTCGCGACCACCTCGACAGGCACCCGGAGGTGCAGCTCGGCGAGATCTCCTACAGCCTGATGTCGACTCGCTCCTCGATGGAGCGCCGCCTCGCGCTCGCGGTCCGGGACCGCGACGCGTTGCGCGACGCCCTGGCCGCGGTGGCCAGCGGAGAGAGCCTCGTCGAGCCGCCGGAAGTCCCGACCTCGACTCCGCCCAAGGTGGCCTTCGTGTTCCCCGGGCAAGGTTCGCAGTGGATCGGGATGGGCCGCGAGCTGCTCGCGGGCGAGCCGGCATTCCGGGAAGCGCTCACCGCCTGCGACCGCGCGATCGCCGCGGAGGCCGGCTGGTCGGTCATCAAGGAGCTCCTGGCCTCGGCCGAGACGTCGCAGCTCGAACGCATCGACGTGGTGCAGCCGGTCCTCTTCGCGATCGAGGTCGCATTGGCGGCGCTCTGGCGATCGTGGGGAGTCGAGCCGCAGGCGGTGGTCGGTCACAGCATGGGGGAGGTGGCAGCGGCGTGCGTGGCGGGCGCGCTTTCTCTCGAAGACGGGGCGGCGATCATGTGCCGGCGCAGCGCGCTGCTCAAGCGCGTGAGTGGCCGGGGCGAAATGGCGCTGGTCGAGTTGTCGATCGACGAAGCCAGCCTCGAGCTGGTGGGCCTCGAAGACCGGCTTGGCGTCGCGGCGAGCAACGGACGACGTTCGACGGTGATCTCCGGCGAACCCGCGGCGATGGCGCACGTGCTGACCAAGCTGGAGGGTCGAGGGATCTTTAGCCGGAGGATCAAGGTCGACGTCGCGAGCCATAGCCCCCAGATGGATCCGCTGCTCGACGAGCTTGCAGCGAATCTGAAGGGAGTGCACCCGCGGGCCTCGCGGGTGGCGATTCGCTCGACGGTGACGGGCGCGGTGGTCGAGGGGCAGGATCTCGTCGGGAGCTACTGGGTCACGAACCTTCGCGCGCCTGTCCGTTTCCACCAGGCGATCGAGGGCCTCGTCGCCGATGGTTTCACGATCTTCGTCGAGATGAGCCCGCACCCGATCCTCGGCCCGTCGGTCGAGGAGGTGCGACAGGCCGCAGGGGTCCCCGGTCTGGTCGCGGCCTCGCTGCGGCGCGACCAACCGGAGCGTCTGACCCTGCTTGCGTCACTTGGGGCCTTGTACATACACGGGCATTCGCTCGACGCCTCGCGCGTGTTCCCGGGCGGCGGTCGACGCGTTCCGCTGCCGACGTACGCCTGGCAGCGCGACCGGTACTGGGTCTCGTCTTCTCCGGCGCGGCGGAGCGGAGGGAGGGCGACGGAGCATCCTCTGCTCGGCGTACGAATGCCGGTCGCGGGCGCCGCCGCCGTCTACGAGTCGCTGTGGTCCGTGTCGCAGCCGGAATGGTTGGGCGATCACCGGGTCGCCGGCCAGGTGCTCCTCTCCGGGACCACGCTCGCGGAGCTCGCCCGGGCCGCCGCCGAGGACCACGCGGAGGGTCGCGCGTTGCAGGTCGCGGGTCTCGTCCTGCAGGCCCCGATGGTCGTGCCGGAGGGCGAGTCGCGGCGGGTGCAGGTGGTTCTCGCCGACGATGGCGGGCGCCTGTCGATCTACAGCCAATCCGCGGGCGCAGCGCCGGGGGCGGTTTGGACTTTGCACGCGACCGGGGAGCTGAGCCCGGCGCCGCAGGTAGCGCCGAGCCGGCTCGACATGTACGCGCTTCGCGCTCGATGCGCCGATCCGGTGGCGACGTCCTCGATCTACGCGCGGCTGATCGCTCTCGGCATGGTCCACGGCCCGTCGTTCCAGGGTTTGCGTTCGGTCGCGCGCGGCCGGGGCGAGGCGCTGGCCGAGGTGGCGCTGCCCGAAGGCCTGAGCGGCGAGGGGTATGGCGTGCACCCCGCCCTCCTCGATGCGGCGCTGCAGACCATCTTCGGCGCGCTCGACGCGCCGGTCGCGGAGGCGATGATGCCCTTCGAGCTCGGGCGGCTCGTCGTGCACACGGCCGGCGTATCGTCCGCCTTCGTGCACGCGACCGTCGCATCGCAGCGGGCCGACGGGATCGTCGCCGATGTGAAGCTCGCCGATGTGACCGGCGAGGTCATTGCCGAGATCGATCGTCTGACCCTCCGACGCCGCGACCCGAGCGCGATCGAGCGACACGACGCGGCGCCTCTCGCCGATGCATTCTATCGCCTCGACTGGCAGGCATCGCAGGCGCCCGGCCTGGCGAAGGCGACGGGAACGTGGGCCGTCGTATCGATGGGCGACGGGAGCAGGGTGGGCGGGCTCGCGGACGCCCTGCGCGCCCTGGAAGCGAACTGCCAAACGGTCGACGTGGCGGAGCTCTCCTCGGTCGCCGCGCAGAACGTGGTGTGCGTGTGGAGCGGCGACGGGGGTCCAGGCGCGGCGATGGGCGCCGCGATCGATGGTCTCGCGATCGTTCGAGCGCTGGCCGACCGCAAGGACCCCCCGCGTCTTTGGTGGGTGACGACCTGCGCCGTGGCCGTCGCCGCGGGAGAAGTCGTCGCGGTCGCCGGGTCGCCAATCTGGGGTCTGGGTCGAACCTTGATGCTGGAGCACCCAGCCCTGCGATGCACTCTCCTGGACCTCCACGCCGAGGCTCCGGTCGCCGAGATCCTCCTGCGCGAGCTCGCCGCCGCCGATGGCGAGAGCCAGGTTGCCTGGCGCGGCGCCCATCGTCACGTCGCACGGCTCGTCCATGCGCCTCCGTGCCCCGTCGCTCCGGTCTCCGGGAACTACCGGCTCGAGGCGAACCAAAAGGGCACCCTCGACGGTCTGGCGCCGGTCGCCGTCCCAAGGATCCCGCCCGCACCCGGCGAGGTGGAGATCGAGGTGCGCGCATCGGGTATGAACTTCCGCGACGCCGTCATGGCGCTCGGAATGTACCCAGGCGCTCGGACACCGCTCGGCGCGGAATGCGCGGGCGTCGTCGTCCGCAAGGGCTCGGAGGTCTCGTCGGTGGCCTTGGGAGACCGCGTCATGGCCATCGCTGTCGGCTCGTTCAGCCGCTTCGTGACGGTCGACGCGCGCTGGGTGGCGCAAGCCCCCCGTGGTCTCAGCTTCGAAGAGGCGGCCACGGTGCCCGCCGTCTTTCTCACGGCCTGGTACGCGCTCTACGAGCTCGCTCGACTCAAGCGCGGTGAGCGCATCGTCATCCATGCGGCGGCCGGTGGTGTCGGGATGGCGGCCGTTCAACTGGCGCAGGCGATCGGGGCCGAAGTGCTTGCGACCGCCAGCCCCTCGAAGTGGGAGACGGTTCGATCGCTTGGCGTGACCCACGTCGCAAGCTCGCGCGAGCTCACCTTCGTCGCGGCCTTCCGGGCCGCGCGAGGCGGGGCCGACGTCGTGCTCAACTCGCTGGCGGGGGAGTTCGTCGACGCCGGGCTCTCGCTGCTCTCGAAGGGGGGCCGCTTCATCGAGATGGGCAAGACGGACATCCGGGACGCCGCAGCCGTCGCCGCGGCACATCCGGGCGTCGCTTACCAAGCGTTCGATCTCCTGGTCGTCGACCCGGACAAGATCGCGGCGATGTTCCGCGAGATCACCGACGGATTTGCCTCGGGTCGGCTCAAGGCCTTGCCGGTGCGCGTCTACCCGATGGCCGAGGTCGAAACGGCCTTCCGGTTCATGGCGCAGGCCCGCCACGTCGGCAAGCTCGCGCTGCTTCCGGCGCCCGAGTCGCTGCGCACGGACGGTACGACGCTGATCGTCGGGGGCCTGGGCGGCCTTGGTCTCGAAGTGGCTCGCGAGCTCGCGAGCCGGGGAATGAAGCACCTGGTGCTCGTCGGCCGACGCGGACTCGCGACACCCGGCGCGCCCGCCGCGATCGAGGCGATCGAGGCGCTGGGAGCCGTCGTGACGGTGGCGCCGATCGACGCGTGCGACCGCCAAGCGCTGGGCCGCGTCATCCGCGCCGTTCCCCCCGGGCTGCCGCTGCGCGCCGTGATCCACGCCGCGGTCGTCCTCGACGACGGACCGATCGGCGAGCAAACACCAGAGCGGTTCCGCCGAGTCCTGGCGCCCAAGATCGAGGCCGCCTGGAATCTGCACGTGCTGACCGAGGGCGTGGAGCTCGACGCATTCGTGCTGTTCTCGTCGCTGACCGGAACACTCGGCAATGCCGGGCAGAGCGCCTATGCCGCCGCCAACGCGGCTCTCGACGCGCTGGCGGCGCATCGGCGCGCCAACGGGCAGGCCGCGCAGAGCCTTGCCTGGGGTCCGTGGGCCGAGCGTGGAGCCGCGGCCGCTCTGGCCCCCGCTGTTCTCGACCGCCTTGCTCGCAAGGCATACCGCGCTGTGTCACCGAGCCAGGGGGTCGCGCTGTTCGGCGCGGCGCTGGCACGCCCCGAAGCGCTCCTCGTCATCGTACCGCTCGATCTGCGGGTGGCCACCAAGGCCTTCGCGGGGGCGGTGCCACCGGTGTGGCGCGCCCTGGTGCGGGCGTCGCCGGTTCGCACGAGCGGCGCGAGCGCAAGCTGGGCACACGAGGTTGCAGCGCTACCCGCGGACCAGCGGAGCGACGCCCTGCGAGACGCCGTGCGCGGGGAGGTCGCGCGGGTGCTCTCGCTCGGCCGAGCCAGTGTCGTCCCGCCGGACAAGCCGCTCCGAGACCTTGGCCTCGACTCGCTCATGGCGGTCGAGCTCCGCAACGCGCTGGCGCGTCGCGCGGGCGTCTCGCTTCCATCCACCCTCGCGTTCGACCACCCCACCTCGGCCGCCATCGCGCGCTACCTGCTCGACGAGGTGCCCGCGTTCAAGGAGAACCCTGCCGCCCCGGAGGCCCCGCCGGCCGTGTCCGAGCGACCCGCGCCGATCGCCTCCGCGGCGGGGCCATCCACGGCCATCACCGCTCGAGCGGATCGGATCGAACGGATCCCGATGGGCGAACGCTGGATGGCCGACGCGTTTCGCGTCATTCCGCCGGCGGGCGGATACGCGCAGCGCGCGGCGGACATGACCTGGGCGATGGAAGCGGTGCGCACGCTGAACGCTGCCGGGATCCGAGCGACGCTTCCTCACGCGATCGTACGCGCGGCTTCCCTTGCCCTCGCGCGCAATCCGGAGCTGCACCAGACGGTCTGCGGGTACCGCAAGCTGACACCTGGGCAAGTCGACATCGGTCTGTCGATGGCTGGCCAGACCACCTATGCACCCGTGGTCGTTCTGCCCGCCGTGGACCGGCAGACCCTCGGCGATCTAGTCCCGGCGATCGAGGAGGCGGTGGTCGCCGCCAGGAAGAAAGAGGCGGTCGACCTAGCCAACCTTCGCAAAGTGGGTTGGATGACTCCGATCGGCTTCTTGCGCCGCTTTGCGATTCGCGTGATGCAAGAGATGTTCTGGTTCAGGCGCAAGATCGTGGGAACGTTCCAGGTGAGCACCGTGCCCACCGCCGAGGTGTGCGTCCCCTTTCAGTTCTACACGGGGAGCATTCTGACGTTCGGGCGACCGCGTGACGCCGTCGTCGCCATCGACGGCCGACCGGCGATCCGGCCGATGCTCACGCTCACCGTGGCCGCAGACCACGTGGCCATGGACGGCCTGCGCGCGGCGGCGCTGGTCAACGAGATCGCCGCCGTGCTCGAGAGCGACGAGCTCGTTCACGAGGCCCAAGCCGCAGCCGAGCAGCGCCGAACGAGCGACACCAGCGGGGTGCGAGCGTTACCCGAGGCTCGCGGCGCCGCCGTGTCGGCGGAGTAGGGGGAGCGTCCCGATGGGCCCTTCCTCGTCCGATCGCATCGAGCGCATCTCGCCGGGCGAACGATGGTTCGCGGACGCGCGCGCCGTCGCGGACCCCTCGGGTGGGTTCACGCAGCGTCTGGTCGACATGACGGAAGCGATGTCGTGGCTCGAGGGGATGCGCGCAGCGGGTATCCTGGCCACGGTCCCACACCTGCTGCTACGCGCCGCGGCGATCGCGCTGGTCCGAGCTCCCGCGCTCCACCAGACCGTCTGCGGCTACGAGAAGCTGAGCCCCGCGGGCGTGGACATCGGCCTGGCGATGCCTGGACCGACGACTCTGGCGCCGATCGTGATCCCGGCAGTCGACGCGCAGCCGCTGCGGGCGCTCATCCCCATCGTGGATAGGGCGATTGCGTCGGCCCAGGAAGCCGAAGCGCGCTCCCTTGCGAGTCTTCGCCGGATCGGTCGGTTCGCCCCCTTCGGTTTCGTTCGAAGGTTCGTTCTACGTTGGATGCAAAAGAGGTTCTGGTTTCGCCGCCGGGTCGCGGGGACTTTTCAGGTGACCTTCGCGCCAACGGCGGATCTCGTCGTTCCGATGCGCTTCTACACCGGCAGCACGCTGGGCGCGGGCCGCGTGCGCGACGTCGTCGTTGCGATCGGCGCTGGGCTCGAGGTGCGTCGGATGATGACGTTGACCCTCGTCGCGGATCACGTCGCGATGGACGGCTTGCGCGCGTCGACGCTGCTGAACGAGATCGCGGCGGTGCTCGAGGGGGGAGATCTCGGCGCCGAAGCCCGTGGTCGCGAGGCACCCTTGGCACTTGCGCTACGGTAACCCCTCCACGCGCTCGACGGTCCCGTCGGCATGCTTCGCGAACCTCCCGGCGTCGCGTGCTCGAGGAGCGGGAACATCTCCGAGTGGACGATGAAGCCGCGCCGGACGATCGTGACTGTCTCGAACCCGCGATGCGGGTGCGAGAGGAACGGGTCCGACGTCTGCCAGGGAAACCCGAGGGGGCGGATTTCGAGGATCGCGGTCTTTTTCGTCAGCGCAGCGTCGGTGGCCATGGCCGAAGTCTAGCTCCGCGCGGGCCCTCCGAGTGGGACGTGCGCACCGTGACCGTCAGCCGGCGCGCTCTTGCTCGAGGAGCGTAGTCGTGGAAAAAAGCAGCAATTTTCCCTCCGTGCTCTTGAAGCGCGTCTCGACGAAGATCGTGCGGCCGCGGCGGTTTCCCACGACGCTCTCGATGAGAAACCGCGGTCCTTCCACGGGCTCGAAGAACTCGATGTGGAAGTTGAGCGTGACGAGCCAGCCGTGCGCCCGATCGCGGGCGCCGGCGCTCACGGTCCGGAGCGCCACGAGGTCGACGTAGGTCGGGGCAAAGCCGCCGAAGAGCTGATTGCGGAAGTTCATCGCCGCGGGCACGAGCGGCACGTCGAGCAGGAGGCGACCCGGCGACTCTTCGAGGACGCGCCAATCCGGACCGTTCAGAAAGTCACCCGCCGGGTGCCCGGGCCCCATCAAGCGCCCGGGTTCGGGGTTTCGCCAGATGGCGCGCGCGTAGTCGGGGATGCTCATCCCCCGACGATAGCGCGGACCTCAGAGGCAATGCTGCAGGGTCAGCGCCTCGGTCGTGCCATTGGCGTTGGTCAGCACGGCCTCGCCGCACAATAGCGAGAAGGACAGGCTCTCCGTCTTGCCGACGTTCGGACCACTCTCGAAGGTGGTCGAGACGCTGCCGGTCGTGGGAAAGCAGCACCCCGGCTCGGTGTACCCGACGTCGCTGAAAGTCGTCGTCGACGTGAACCGCAGGATGTTGTGCTGCACGGTGACGCTGCCGTTCGCGACGCGGCTCGTGCCGGTGCCCGTGACGGTGATGCCTCCGGCGCCCGTCGTCACCGTGTGATCCCAGATCCGGTAGTCCTTGTTCTGGATGTCGACGTCGCCCGTCAGATGGCTGCCATTGATGACCAGCGTTTGCCCCGTGGAGCATCCGCCCGCGCCGCACGTGACCTGGACGCCGCCGTTGGCCGGGGCGGGCGAGACCGACGGGTCCCAACCGGTTCCCGCGCCGTTGGTGTCGTGGCTCACCGCGTACGAGTTGCCGTCGGGTCCCGTCAACGTGCGCGTGTCGCCGGACGTGGTTCGCGTGAGCGAGCAGCCGCCGGCCTGGTTCTCGATGAACGCATGCGTCGAATCACAGCTCGCGCCGTAGGTCAGCGTGAACGGCCCGCTCCACACGGCCGACGCCGTGCGCCCGTTCTCCCATTCGACCGAGCAGCTCACGGGGGTGTACGAGTACGGGTTGCTTGCCGGGCCGTCGAACGCCGGCGAGAGCGACCCGCCCGTGCACGCCCATGTCGCTGCCCACGCGGTGCCGATCGGGTTGAGCGCCTCGACGGCGCGCGCGAACATCGAGCCGCGCGGCCGGGCCGGCGCGTTCCACGCGACAGCCGATCCGGTGGTGTTGTTCAACCCGCCGCTTACCGCGCTGACTGCGACTTCCGACCCCGTGGGATCGGCCGGGTTGGCGTCCTTCAAGCAGCCGCTGAGAGAAGCCGCGACCGAGGTGATGGCGCACGCGCCGCAAGCAAGGCTACGGAGAGAGCGAACGTTCATGGTCAGGGACCAAGCAAGAGACGCACCAACCAGAGGTCTCGCCCCGGCGCGTGTCGAATCCAGGAGATACACGAACCGGTGGTCATGGCACGATCGCAGGGCTGACCAGTCCGTGAACCGAATCAAGTTCACCCGCGTTCGTGAGACGGGGCGTGCCACGCCGGGCCCTTGAAGAGGATGCGCGCACGCTCGCCCACACTCGTTGCCCGCCGGAGGTCGCGGCCGATTGCGGCGTACTCGTGGAAGGCGATCGTCCAGAGCGAGAAGCTCTCGATGTTCTTGGTAAGACCGTAGTCGACGGGGGCGCGCTCCGGCTCGAACGTGCCAAAAAGCCTGTCCCACACGATGAGGATCCCGCCGTAGTTCTTGTCGAGGTACTCGGCGTTGGACCCGTGGTGGACGCGGTGGTGGGAGGGCGTATTGAAAACGGCTTCGAACCACCGTGGCATCCGGCCCACGGTCTCGGTGTGAATCCAGTACTGGTAAATCAGATTGAACCCCGCCGAGATCAGGATCATTCGCGGCGCCACGCCCACGAGCGCCCACCAGGGATAAAAGACGACCGCGGCGACGGGTGTCCACGGCTGCCGCAGGGCGGTGGAGAGGTTGTAGTAGCGGCTCGAGTGATGGTTGACGTGGCACGCCCACAAGATGCGGATCTCATGCTCGGCGCGGTGATGCCAGTAGTACGAAAAATCCCAGCCAATCATCGCGACCGTCCACCCGACGACGCCCGAGCCCAGGTCGGTCACGCGATGCATCCAGAGGCGACACGCGATGATGTAGACGGCCAGGTTGATGAACGTGGTGAAGAAGATCGAACCGATCCCCAGGCCGATGCTGGCCACCGCATCGCGCCGCTCGTATCCGCGCACCGTCAATCCTCGGCGTGCCATCGCAGTGAGCACGCGCGGCTCGATGGCGAGGAGCGCGAGAAAGAGCGGGATCGCATAGAGCGTGGGCTCCGGATACGGCATGACGGGCCTCTGCCCTCATTGTAGATCGTGCTAAGAGCGCGAGCGCGATGTCGCTCGCGAGCCCCACGCCCAACGGGGCCGATGCCGCGGTGGCCAAGGCCAAGGCCGGCGCTCCGGGCCGAGCTGCCTTCGCGTTCATCTTCGTCACGGTGGCGCTCGACATGCTTGCGCTGGGCGTCATGATCCCGGTTTTGCCCAAGCTGGTCGTGCAGCTCGAGGGCGGCGACATGGTACGGGCGGCGGCGGTGACGGGGGGCTTCGGGTTCATCTGGAACGCGATGCAGTTTCTCTTCTCGCCGGTCGTCGGCGCCGCGTCGGATCGACTCGGGCGGCGTCCGGTCGTGCTGCTCTCGAACTTCGGCCTCGGGCTCGACTACATCCTGATGGCGCTGGCGCCGAACATCGGGTGGCTCTTCGCCGGGCGCGTCATTTCCGGCATCACGGCGGCGAGCTTCTCTTCGGCCACGGCCTACATTGCCGACATCACCCCGCCCGAGGGACGCGCGCGCCTCTTCGGCATGATCGGCGCGGCGTTCGGGCTCGGGTTCATCGTGGGGCCGGCGCTCGGCGGGTTTCTGGGCGCGGTGAGCCTGCGGCTGCCGTTCTGGGTCGCCGCGGCGCTCAGCCTCACCAACGCGGCCTACGGATTCTTCGTGCTTCCCGAGTCGCTGCCCCGGGAGCGGCGCGAGCGGTTCGTGTGGAGCAAGGCCAACCCGCTCGGCTCGATCGACTTGCTGCGCTCGGAACCGGCCTTGCTCGGCCTCGCCCTCGTCGCCTTCATCGACTACCTGGCCCACGAGTCGTTGCCCAGCTGCTTCGTCCTCTACGCGGACTACCGGTACGGATGGGGCGAGGGTCGCATCGGCGCGGTGCTCGCGACGGTCGGGGTTGCGATGGCGGTGGTGCAGGCGCTGCTCGTCGCGCCGATGGTGCGCGCCTTCGGCGAGCGGCGCGCGGTGCTGCTGGGCATGGCGCTCGGCGTCGTTAGCTTGGCCGTGTTCGGCGGGGCCCCGACCGGCGCAATCTTCATGGTCGGCGTGCCGTTCGTCGCCCTCTGGGGCATCGCCGGGCCCGCGATGCAGACGCTGCTCACGCGCCGCGTGGGGGCCTCGGAGCAAGGGC